>Ga0209834_10000061_pt1 | contig 57716 bp, 49 predicted proteins | sample Mar14236cmmetaG_FD_184134 | JGI IMG/M metagenome (GOLD analysis project Ga0209834, IMG submission 184134) | Marine hydrothermal vent microbial communities from Guaymas Basin, Gulf of California to study Microbial Dark Matter (Phase II) - Marker... ... | reverse complement strand
AATGATACAATAACGCTGGTAAGGAACTGAGTGTCGGAGGTGATAGTCATGAATAGGGAGATCAGAGCCCCCAGGGGGACTTCCTTGAGCTGCAAAAGCTGGCAAACTGAGGCTGCTATGAGAATGCTGATGAACAACTTAGATCCAGATGTTGCAAAAGATCCTGCGAATCTCATCGTTTACGGAGGTACAGGGAAAGCTGCGAGAAACTGGAAATGCTTTGATAAAATCGTTGAAACTTTGAAGAATCTGGAAAACGATGAAACTCTTTTAGTGCAGAGCGGTAAACCTGTTGCTGTATTTAAAACTCACCAGTGGGCACCTCGAGTTCTTATAGCAAACTCCCTTTTAGTTCCAAAATGGGCAAATTGGGAGTATTTCAGAGAATTAGAAGAGCGAGGACTTATCATGTACGGCCAGATGACCGCAGGAAGCTGGATTTATATAGGAACTCAGGGAATTCTTCAGGGTACGTATGAAACATTCTACGCTGTTGCGAAAAAGTATTTCGGTGGCACTTTAAAAGGTAAATTTGTGCTAACAGCGGGACTTGGTGAGATGGGGGGAGCTCAACCTTTAGCGGTTACCATGAATGACGGTGTAGCACTTGTTGTGGAAGTAGACAAAAGAATGATAGATCGAAGGCTTCGAACTGGTTATCTTGATACGTGGACAGATGATCTTGAGGAAGCTCTGAAAACCATTAAAAGAGCGCAAAAAGAAGGTAAACCTCTGTCAGTAGGATTGCTTGGTAATGCGGCAGAGATTCATCCTAAACTTGTGGAAATGGGCTTTATTCCCGACATTGTAACTGATCAAACAGCCGCGCATGATCCTTTGAACGGCTACATTCCAAAAGGCCTTTCATTGGAACAGGCAAGTGATCTTAGAAAAAGGAACCCCAAAGAGTATTTAGCAAGAGTTTATGACTCAGTAAGCCAGCATGTGGACGCTATAGTTCAAATGAAAAGGCACGGAGCAAAGGTTTTTGAATACGGAAACAATATACGAAAACTGGCATATGACAACGGCTGCAGAGATGCTTTTGACATACCAGGATACGTTCCCGAATACATAAGACCATTATTCGCAGAGGGCAAGGGACCTTTCAGATGGGTGGCTCTTTCTGGAGATCCAGAAGACATATACGCTACAGATCGCAAAGCACTTGAGCTATTCCCAGCAGATGCGCACCTCAAGAAATGGTTACAAATGGCGCAGAAAAAAATACACTGGCAAGGATTGCCCGCGAGAATCTGCTGGCTTGGTCAAGGTGAAAGAGCAGAATTTGGATCGGCAATAAACAACATGGTGAAAAACGGGGAACTAAAAGCTCCTGTTGTGATTGGTAGAGATCACCATGATACGGGATCGGTGGCTTCCCCATACAGGGAAACTGAAGCGATGAAGGATGGAAGCGACGCCATCGCAGACTGGCCAATACTCAATGCACTTGTTAACACGGCAAGTGGCGCAACATGGGTATCTGTCCATCACGGTGGAGGTGTGGGAATAGGCTACTCAATACATGCAGGAATGGTCATAGTCGCAGACGGAACAAAATTAGCCTTCGACAAATTGCACAGAGTTCTAACAAATGATCCCGGTCTGGGCGTAATAAGGCATCTTGACGCAGGCTACGACATAGCCGCTTCAACTGCCAAAAAACAAGGCTTGCGATACCCAATGTCAGAGTAATCATATCTAAAATCAGGAGGATGCTCAATGATTGAAGGAATAAGCTCATTTTTTCAGCAGTCAGCTTTGCTTCATGTCACGTTTGGGAACATCGTAATGTTCTGTGTAGCGGGGGCTCTGTTGTACGTTGCTATAGCAAAAGACTCAGAACCGTTACTGCTTATTCCCATAGCGTTCGGAATGATACTGGCAAATATACCACCAGAGTACACAAAAATCCTGAATGAAGGGGGTTTGTTGTGGTACATTCGCAAGGGGCTTGACTACGGCATATATCCTCCTTTGATTTTCCTTGGAATTGGCGCGTTGACGGATTTTTCTTTCATGTTATCTTATCCAATAACAATCTTTCTCGGGGGAGCAGCTCAGGTGGGTATTTTTACAACATTCGCACTTGCCAGGAAATTGGGATTCACATTGAAGCAGGCAGCTTCAATAGGCATCATCGGTGGTGCGGATGGACCAACCTCTATATATATAACCACAAAATTTTCTCCTGAACTGCTTTCTGCTATTGCCATCGCAGCTTACTCGTATATCGCTTTGATACCTATACTGCAGCCGCCGGTTTCAAAGTTACTCACGACAAAAAGTGAAAGACTGATAAGGATGAATCCCCCCAGAAAGGTCTCGAAAATTGAGAAACTCCTGTTTCCAATAGTAACAACAGTTGTAACTGCTTTACTCGTTCCTCAAGCCCTTCCGCTAATTGGAATGCTCATGTTCGGAAATGTTCTCAGAGAAGCAGGGGTGGTTAGGAGACTTGTAGAAGCTGCCAGTCGATATGTGCTTGATACTGTGACAATACTGCTGATGCTCTCAGTTGGTGCATCTGCTCGTGCGGATATCTTTTTGACAACATCGAGTCTGAAGATATTTGCTCTCGGGGCGGGTGCTTTTGTGACCGCCATGGCTTCGGGAATTCTATTTGCAAAACTCATGAATCTCTTCCTGAAGAATAAATTGAACCCACTCATAGGTGCCGCCGGTGTTTCAGCCGTACCAGACTCAGCACGAGTAGCCCAGAAGATAGCCCAGGGTGATGATCCTACAAACTTCATCTTGATGCACGCTATGGGACCAAATGTAGCTGGGGTGATAGGTTCGGCTGTTGCCGCAGGGGTTTTCTTAAGTCTTATACAGTGAAGGAGGTTTGCAGGTGAAAAAACATTTTGAAATAACCATAAGATTTGATTGGTGCAAGAAATGTGGTATCTGCTACTATGTTTGCCCCACTGGAGCCCTTGAAAAAGGCGCAATGGCAGAACCTGTGATCGCTAACATCGATAAATGTGTCGGGTGTTCAATGTGTGAAAACCTGTGCCCTGATTTCGCCATCGATGTGAAAGAGAAAGACGCAGAGAAAAGAGGTGTTAAAGTTGGCAACTAAAGCTTTCCTGCAGGGAGATGAGGCATGTGCCCTCGGAGCCATACGCGCTGGATGTCGCTTTTATGCGGGTTATCCGATCACTCCCGCCTCTGAAATAGCCGAAGTAATGTCTCGAGAACTTCCAAAAGCCGGTGGAGTTTTTATACAAATGGAAGACGAAATTGCAAGTGCAGCGGCAGTTGTTGGTTCCTCTTTATCTGGTGTAAAGTCGATGACGGCAACAAGTGGTCCTGGATTCAGCTTGATGCAGGAAGTTTTGGGCTACGCTGTTATGACAGAAACGCCGTGCGTTTTTGTGGATGTCATGAGAGGAGGACCTTCCACTGGATTGCCCACGAAACCTTCGCAGGGAGACATAATGCAGGCCAGATGGGGAACTCATGGAGATCATGAGATTATTGCTCTATATCCTTCAAGTGTCGGTGAGGTTTATAGATTAATAATCAAGGCTTTTAACTACGCTGAGAAGTACCGAACTCCCGTGATTTTTCTGATGGATGAAATATTGGGGCATATGAGAGAAAGCTTTACACTGCCGAAAGATTCCGAGATAAAAATACTGCCGAGAATGAAAGAAGACGAGATCGAAGAAGAGGAAATATACGCTCCATTCTCTGAAAGCAACTACGCAGAGCCAACGCCAACCCCGTTAGTCCAGATGGGAAAAGCGAGATTTCATGTCTCAGGACTGATACACGATGAGTCCGGTTTCCCTCTGGCTGACTTTCGAACAAGCGAGAAACTGATTAGAAGATTATCCAACAAAATACGAATACACGCAGATGAGATTTCTAAGTACGAAGAATTCATGACGGAAGACGCAGAAACTCTTGTAATTGCTTATGGAACCGTAGCCAGGAGTGCTATGAAGGCGGTCAAGATCGCTCGCCAAGATAAAATGAAGGTCGGCCTTTTTAGGCCCATAACAATATGGCCTGTGGCGACAACGAGGCTTAGAAGGCTCTTGAGTCGCATAAAATCCGTCGTTATAACTGAAATGAACCTGGGACAATATGCAAGAGAGATAGTTTCACTGTGCCGAAAAGATGTTAAGGTCAAACTTGTTTCCAAGGTTGGTGGAGAGCTCATCACACCTGAAGAGATATTGGACGCCATAACTTCGATTCAGATGGAGTTGATCGAGTTTTGATTCAGGAGAAAATATTTATCTCTTCAGAAAATCTATAGCATTAATTGGCAGAAGAATTAGTTCTTCAAAACTTCAATGATATGCGGCTTGAAAGTTTTTCGAAAATATCTGTCGTACACGCGGAGTATTAAATAGTACACGATCATAGCTGAAATGGCTGTTAAAAAGGAGACAATCTCTCCAAGCGCTCCTACCAAAGCAACGAGTGTAACAATAAATATTGCAAGAGGAACTGTGTAAACAATAAACGCCACCTTGGATCCGCTCACAGCAGGTGTTTCGACGACGACAAGATCTCCGACTTTGAGATTGAAATCCCCTTTTTGAACAGTGAGCCGCATGACCTGGCTTTCCCCGTTACAAATGTTTCTTGCGGGACAGTGTCCGCACATGGAATCACGCCTCTTTTCGAGCAGCACTGTTTTTTCATCTACCCTGGCTACCACCATCTTTTCACGCGCCACTGATTCGCCCTCCTTTTGCTCGTATCGATTTTCATTTCACTCAGGGATCTCTTTACTTGATTGATAATACCTGCTTTTGAATACTCATAGGGTCTCAATGGACTTCTCCTCACAAGATAAGACGCCGTGTTTAATATCAGGTATCTTAGCGGTGTATGCCTTCTTATACTGACTTTATTGAGAAGTGGAAGGGTTGCGATTCTCATTAATCCCTGAGCAAAGAAAAGTATCTGAATGCCAAGAACCGGCATGCCAAACAAGTAGAAATTAATACCCGAGAGTGTTTTTGCAAGCAACCCACCCGAGAGCGCTCCAACAAGACCACCCAATCCTCCAAAAGCGGAATACATAGCAAAATACGTCGGCGAAGAGCTAACTGCAACTTCCATCGGCAAAGTAAGAAAAGTTAGGTTTATCGCAGACCACGATATTCCTGCCATGAAGGCATCAACGATCATCAGATATTTCCACGTAGTTTGGTTCATAAAAAGCCACAGCGGAGGTGTGAAGCTTGCGAGAATTATGCCCAAAACTGCGACAACTTTATGACCACAGACATCTGACATACGACCCCATACTATGTAGAAAATCATAGCAATCAAACTGCTCAATATACTCGTTAGACCTATATAAGAGAAGGGAACGGCTACGTTTTTCAAAAGATGATACGTGAAGAAAGGAGAAGCTGTGACTACAACTGCGTTCCAGACAAAGTAAAAAACGCTGAGCCGCATGAAGTTGTAGTCCCGAAACACCGCTCTGATTTCTGCCAGAACACCAGAGCTTTTCAGGGAAACTTCATCAACCTTATTCAAGCTCAAAACTGAAAGCAAAGTGCCAAGCATACCAATACAGACTACGATAAAGTAACCATAGGGATCGCCCACGTGATCGATCATTAAAGAGTACAGATAGAGAACAATTAGATTTGCCAAGGAGATGTAAAAACTCCTTTTTGCAAAGAAGCTACCCCGTTCACTTTGAGGTATTAGATCTCTTGCCCATGATGTCCAGACGTTGGCGGCAAAAGCTCCTATTACTTGAGATACGGCAAAAATTAGTAAAAACAATCGCGGCTGCCTCAGGTTGAAGAGAAGCAAAAGCGCAAGAATCAACCATGGAGTCCTCGAGACGATGTTGAAAAAATTTACCAGAAAACGTCTTTTTGGAAACCTTTCCACTATTATGGGAGAAAAGATCTGAAAGACCTGTGCCATCATTGGAAATGAGTAAGCCACACCTATGAGAAATTCGTCTAAGCCAAATGCTATAGCCAGACCAGTAAACACAGCTCCCTGAGTCAATAACAGGTAAAATGTGGAGGCAACGCCTTCCAATATGAGAAAGCTTTTGTTTGAAGATGTCAACCCTTAACTACCCCCATTGGAACCAGGCGAGCAACTTTCATAGATATGCCAAGCTGATGAACTATCTCCACTACAAGATCTACATTTTTGTAGGCTTCCGAAGCTTCTTCCACGAGGGTTTTCTTGCCTTTGCTCATCACCTCAATTCTTTTCTCCTTCAGAGAACTCAAGACCGCATCAAAATCCAATTTTCGCAGCGCTTCGCGCCTTCCGAGAACCCTACCCGCTCCGTGAGCTGTGCTTCCAAAAGTCATTTGCTCTGCTTTACATGTCCCGACAAGGACATAAGAGGCTGTTCCCATATCTCCCGGCAGAAGCACGGGTTGACCTGTTTCTTTAAATGGAGCACTGAGAAGCTCATTGCCCGGACCAAGTGCCCTTGTCGCGCCCTTTCTGTGTACTAAAACGCTCTTTTCATATTTTTCAACTTTGGCAATGTTGTGAGCAACATCGTAGAGAATCCTCAACTCACAACTTGGGATAATCTTTGAAAACACTCGACGTAAAAGAGAGGTAATAATCTGTCTGTTGACAAAAGCGTAGTTCGCAGCACAGTTCATAGCGTTGAAGTACTGTTGACCAATGTTGTGAGAAAATGGAGCGTTTATCAACTGCTTGTCCGGGAGATTTCTGTTGTGATCTGTCAATTTGTTTCTCATAATTTGTATGTAATCGGTGGCTACCTGGTGTCCAAACCCCCGACTTCCCGTATGAAGAGAGATCACCGTTTGACCTTCGAACAGACCGAAGGAACTGGCAAGAGCCTTATCATAGATGTGCTGAACCTGTTGTACCTCGATGAAATGGTTACCCGAACCAAGCGTTCCAACTTCATCTGCTCCCCTTTCAAAAGCCTTCTTTGAAACCCAATCAGGGTTTGATGGAGAGAGCTTTCCAGCATCCTCTATGTGTTCCAAATCTTCGTAGGTTCCAAAACCGTTCCTCACAGCCCAAAAGGCGCCCTCTGCGCATATTTCCCTCAACGTTTTGATATTCATCTTCAAGGGACCTCTTGCTCCTACTCCTACTGGAACAGCTTTGTATATCTCTTCAACTAATCTTTTCATAACGGGTCTCACCTGACTGGAATGAACGTTCGTTGTTATCAACCGAACGCCACAATTTATGTCAAATCCTATTCCGCCTGGAGATATAACACCTTCTTCAGAATCAAAGACTCCAACTCCTCCTATGGGAAATCCGTAGCCCCAATGAATGTCAGGCATCGCTATGGCAGCTATTATTCCTGAAAGATGGGTAACGTTAACGATTTGTTTTAAGGCTTCTGCAAAACTGGGATTATCTATTGTCTCTCTATCTGTAAGAACAACCGCATCAACATTCTTTCCTTTTATCAGATACTTGTATTTCTCAATTCGTTTAATTTCCATGGTCAACCACCCCCAAAATTTTGTGCCACTTCTCACCATCCTCGTCATAAAATTCAATTTTCACTGAGTTCAAAAACCTATTGCTGCTCATGGTTCTTACTTTGATTTTACCTTAGTTTGGCAAGAAAGCCTCATTCGAAAACCTTCACTGCGGTGTGGCATGAGTTACTCGGATGGCATTCAAATTGTGAGAGTATACAGATACGTTTCAAAAAGCGGAAAACGAAATTTCTCAGGTAAGTGTGCGGAAGGTATGACGTTCTTATTATAAAAATGGAGGCGACGGTGGGATTCGAACCCACGCATAGGGATTTTGCAGACCCCCGCCTTAACCACTTGGCTACGTCGCCTCTCATTTCTAAGTTTATCATTGTCTGATTTCATTTTCAAGTTCTGCTCTTAGAGCATTGGCTGGTGTATCATAATAGATAGACATGTGGAAGGAGGTCTCACGGTGATATGGACTTACGTTGAACAACTGAAAAATCATGTAGGCCAAAAAGTAGAGCTTCGAGGATGGGTGTGGAATATCAGATCCAGCGGCAAGATTCATTTTCTTCAGTTCAGAGATGGAACTGGATTTGTTCAAATAGTTGTTGAAAAATCCACCGCAGGAGAAGATACCTTCAAGAAAGCATCAAAATTGAGAATGGAATCAAGTATAAGAGTGACGGGAGTTGTGAAAAAAGACGAAAGATCTCCCTCGGGAGTCGAAGTTCTTGCAGACGGCATTGAGATAGTGCACATTCCACAAGAGCCTTACCCCATTTCGAAAAAGGATCACGGAATAGATTTTCTTATGGAATACCGACATCTGTGGCTCCGCTCAAGAAGGCAATTTCATATCTTGAAAATAAGAGATGCGGTGCTCTTCGCAATAAGGGAGTTCTACAAAAACAGGAATTTTGTACTCGTAGACACCCCAATATTCACAGGTTCAATAGGTGAAAGTGCGGGTAATCTCTTCGAACTCGACTATTTCGACTACGGCAAAGTTTACCTTGCGCAGACGGGTCAGCTATACTTAGAAGCCGCCTGCATGGCTTTAGGAAAGGTCTACAATCTGGGACCAACTTTCAGAGCCGAAAAGTCAAAGACAAGGAGACATCTGATTGAATTCTGGATGAACGAAGCCGAGGTCGCTTATTATGAGCACGAAGATAACTTGAAACTTCAGGAGGATCTTGTTTCCTACATTGTCAATTACGTTCTTAAAAATGCTTCTGAACATTTAGAAGCTCTGGACAGGGATATAGAAAAACTCCAGAAGGTCTCGCCACCCTTTGAAAGGATAACTTACACAGAAGCTGTAAAACTCCTTGAAAGAAAGGGTCACAACATAAAATGGGGAGAAGATTTCGGCGCTGACGAAGAAACAGCAATAGCATCGGAGTTTGAAAAACCTGTATTTGTAACTCACTACCCAAGAAAGGCGAAGGCATTCTATATGCAACCTGATCCAGATAATGAGGAAGTAGTACTGTGCGCTGATCTCCTGGCTCCTGAAGGTTACGGAGAAATTATCGGGGGCTCTCAAAGAATACATGATCATGACATTTTGGTGAAGAAATTAGAAGAATTCAACCTGCCCCGCGAGTCGTACCGCTGGTACCTTGAACTCAGAAAATGGGGAAGTGTTCCCCACAGTGGTTTTGGATTGGGCATAGAAAGAACAATAGCATGGATATGTGGCTTAAATCACATCAGAGAAGCAATTCCTTTCGCCAGAACACTGTACAGAATTTATCCTTAGGAGGAACAATATATGGGCTTACTGAACTCGGATCAGGAAGGATCGGAAAATGGATTTCCAAGCATTAGGCCAAGGTCGCTTGATGAATATGTAGGCCAAAGTGATATCAAAGAAAAATTGAGAATAGCCATAGCGGCCGCAAAGATGAGGAATGAACCGGTAGACCATATTCTTTTCGCGGGTCCGCCAGGTCTCGGTAAAACGACGCTCGCGCATATCGTTGCAAGAGAAATGGGAAGCTTCATTCATGTTACCAGTGGTCCAGTGTTAGAGCGTCAGGGAGATATCGCAGCCATCTTAACCACACTTGAACGTGGAGATATTCTTTTCATAGACGAAATCCACAGAATCAATCGTTCAGTTGAAGAGATTTTTTACTCTGCTCTGGAAGATTATGAAGTGGATATTATGATTGGTAAGGGACCCGGTGCCAGGTCGGTCAGAATTGAATTAAAGCCATTTACACTCATAGGAGCCACTACACGAAGTGGTCTCCTCAGCGCACCTTTGAGAAATCGGTTCGGTATGATACTCGAACTTCGCTTCTACTCGAAAGACGAACTCGTAAAGATTGTGAAAAGAGCTTCCGAGATAATGGGATTGAATCTTGATTTTGAAGCGGCAGAGTTAATTGCTGCAAGATCGCGAGGAACTCCAAGAATCGCGTTGAGACTTGTCAAAAGGGTGCGAGATGTTGCAACTGTGAGAAAACAAACACTTGTCGATACGAGCCTTGTTCAAAAAACCATGGATATACTGGGAGTAGACGAGTGGGGATTGGATGAAACCGATAGAAAAATATTGAAGACGATTATCGAAATTTATGATGGAGGACCCGTGGGCATAGAAGCTCTGTCCGCTACATTGAATCTTGAAATTAATACTATAAAAGAAGTGTACGAACCATACTTACTACAAACAGGTTTCATAATACGCACACCACGTGGTAGAGTTGTCACGGATACAGCCTATACCGCGCTTGGATACGATTTGAGACAGCGAGGAGGCTTATTCGATGGGCTTAGCTGAAAACATTGAATTTGTTTACAAAAATATTCGGCAAGCAGCACGTCGAGCTAACAGGAATGAAGCGGACATACAGCTTGTTGCTGTTACAAAGCAAGTATCAATTGAAACGGCTCAGCAGGCGGTTAAACTCGGTCTGAAAAACTTTGGAGAAAACAAAGCACAGGAACTCCTTAAAAAGAGCCAAGCGATTCCAGGGGTGCAGTGGCACTTCATAGGACGTATTCAAACCAATAAGATAAAGTACATCGTACCAAACTCAGAGATTATTCACTCAGTTTGGCGCATCAAAGAATTAGTCGAGATCGACAAGCGAGCGTATAATCTGAAAAAAATACAGCGAGTTTTGATAGAAGTCAATGTGTCAGGAGAAGACTCTAAAGCTGGAATAAGGCCAGAAGATCTGAAAAGTTTTCTTAAGGAAGCTGAGAGGTTCAAGAACGTAGAACTCATAGGATTTATGACTATGGCGCCGTTTGTCGAGGATCCAGAGAGCATCAGATGGGTTTTTAGAAAACTTCGAGAGCTTAGAGATGAGTATCAGGGAAATTATCCTAATTTGGTTCATCTGTCAATGGGAATGAGCAACGACTATGAAATTGCGGTAGAGGAAGGCGCTACAATTTTAAGAATTGGTACTGCAATATTCAAAGGAGGATCATGAGATGTTTGTAATTTCAAACTTTCTTTTGGCAGTTGCCACGGTCTTAAAAGTGTTCATATATTTCGAAATTGTGGCAATTTTGGTTTCCGCCCTCCTGAGTTGGATCACTCCGTACAAATATCATCCGCTCAGACAATTCGTCGATGCTGTTTCGAACATTGTCTTGAGTCCTTTGAGACGTTTTATTCCTCCAATGGGGCCAGTGGATATAACCCCTATGATAGGTATCCTTATTCTGGTGTTTTTGAATATTTTTCTGGTGCAAACTCTGCTTGACGTGGCGGTGAGAATTCGGTGAGAGTAGTTGTCGTCCATAGATTGGATAAGCAAAAAGAGGGGCTTGAAATTGCTGAAGAAGTCAGCAAAAAACTCACAGTAGTAGGGGTTTTCACTCTGGAAGAATTCACTCCCATTGACAGCGATTTAGTGATTGCCGTGGGCGGAGATGGTACTGTCCTTAGAATAGCAAAGTGTTCTGAAAAGCCCATTGTAGGCTTCAATGCAGGCAGAGTTGGATTTCTAACCTCGTATCATCTTAGAAACGCAGATGTCTTCTTGGAAGATATCGACAGAAATAATCTCACAACAGAAAAATTGTGGATGCTTAAGGCCGTTACAACAAACGATTCACATGACATTGTCAACGATGTTGTTGTACATCGTTCCATGACAGAGGGAATGATTGAACTTGACGTAACTTTGGACTCATGCTCTGCTCTGCATTTCTTCGCCGATGGATTGGTATTCTCAACTCCCACTGGTTCAACAGCATACAATCTCGCGTTGGGGGGAGCCATAGTATCACCTTGTTGTGATGTGTTTCAAATGATTCCAATCGCACCGTACTTTTTTCAGAACAGGAGTGTGATTGCTCCACTCACTCGTCGTGCTCTTGTAGAGTCTCCTAAAGGCTTTGAAATCTTTGTTGATGGAGCGCACGTTGGCAGAGATAATCACCTTGAAGTAATGAAATCGTCCAGATATTTCACCCTGTTAAGGCCAAAGAATTATGACTTCTTTAATGTATTGAAAAGTAAGGTTGGCTATGGAAGGGGCTTAAGGTGATGAATTGGATTGCTGATGAAAGAGTAAGAGTTTTCAAAAAGGCTCTTTTAAAAATGGGATGGTACTGCGAGAAGATGTTTCTTCTCTCAATAGAGGCCTTTCAGACAGAAGACGAAAAGATAGCGAGACAAGTCATAGAAGATGACAATGTGCTTGATGAAATGGAAATTGAGGTGAGGCAGGAAGCGACAACGCTCCTGGGTGTTCATCAACTGAACGGGTTAAATCTCAGGTTTGTGGCAGGCGGAATACAGATTGCCAACACGTTCGAACGAATAGGTGATACCACAAGACGTATTTCCGAAAACACTGTTGCATTGATAAGAGATCATTCCGGAAATTCCCAATTTTCTCTAATGAGAAAAATTAGCCAAATAGCGGCTGCGATTCTGAAAGAAAGTTTGAGAGTCTTGGCAGACTTGAATGTGGAAGGGGCCATTGAAATATGCGCACGTGATGCAGAGGTCGATGAACTATTTGAAGAGATAAGATGCGAACTCACAGAAAACATGGCAAAGAACGCAGAAAATATCAGAAAATTATTTCTTATGTTGGACATTGCGCAGAGCATAGAAGAAATAGCAGATTTGTCGACCAATATCGTTGAATCTACTATATACATAGTAAAATCCCAGGCTTACAAATGTCTTCGGGACGAAATGAAACCATTCAAGGGGACCGGAGGAGTCTTGTTTGAAGATTCTGATTAAGTACATAGCAAAGCTGTCTCTGAATCCCATACTTGTTGGTCTTGCGGGATTTGTCATATTTGCGGCTGTGGAAATACTCTATCAACTGTCCGACCTCATAGTTCGCCACAGGGTAAGTATTTTGATACTTTTCAAAGTTCTCTACTACTATCTTCCCTATTTTGTTTCAATGGGAATACCTGTTGGTGTTCTCTTAGCCATTTTTTGGATCCTCACTCAACTCGCCAATGATCATGAGTTGATGGCTTTGCAGGTTCACGGTGTGTCACCAAGGGTACTCATTGTTCCATTCTTGATAATCGCCGCTGGACTCAGTGGAGTAACGTATCTTTTGAGCGATAGAGTTGTCCCCATTTACAATCAGAAAGCCAGTCAAGCACTTTCAAAGTATGTCTACAGACAACCAGAAGTTTTCATATCTGAAAATGTTGTAGCGAAAATAGACGAAAGCCAGTATTTCTACGTGAAGAGATACGATAAAAGAGAAGGAACACTACATGATGTGATTCTATTCAAAAACGAATCCGGAGAAGAAGAGATAATAACTGCCAATAGAGTCGTGAGAGAAGGAAATACTTGGTACATGTACGATGGCAGATTGTATCGTGTAGATAGCGAAGGACTACTTAAATTCGATGTCAAATTCAACCGAGTGGAACTCAATTTAAAAGAGGATCTGGAAACCCTCATGCGAATCGGCAAGTCTCCAAAAGACATGAGGAGCGAAGAGCTGAAATCGAGGATCAACACGTTTGTGAAACTCGGTGTTGATCCTGCGCCTTGGGTAGTTGAGTTGCACACACGCTATTCACTGTCACTTGGACCCGTAATCATCGTTCTTGCTGGCATTCCACTGTCCTTGATATTCAATCTCAAGAGCAAATCATGGGGGGTTATTCTCACATTTGTTATCGTTGTCCTTTACCAGGGTTCTGGAGCCTGGTTGAGCGCTATGGGAAAGGAGAGACTTTTAGACCCTGTTCTGGCCGCGTGGATACCTGATATCTCATTTGCATGCACGGGAATTTTTCTCTATATCCTTCTTGATACACCTGCGGCTTACAAAATTAGAGAATTTCTCGTTAAATTTCTACTCGTGACTGTTCTCGTTCTGTGCACCACTTCGTTTGCATTCGACAGCATTCAAATATCTGCTGAAAGAGTTTTCTATACAGAAAGCGCGGTGACGTTTTGCGGAAATGTAACTGCTTTCTACAAGGAAGCGGAAATAAACGCTTCAACAATGACGGTGTTTCTCACTGAGGATGGTAAAGCTCATGAAGCTGAGTGCTTGGGTTCTGTAAATTACAGAAAAGAGGATGTTTCCATAGAATCTCAAAATCTGAGATTCTCATTTCAAGAGAGCGTAGCCGTCATGATGCAAATTCGTGGAAAGACAGTTTACGAGGATGAGAAGGACAAGAAACACTTAATGTACTTCTCGGCTGAAGAACTTACCTCCAACAACCAGATCTCTGAGATGAAACTGGGATACATAACAACGTGTGAATTAGAGAAGCCTCATTACAGACTTCAAGCCTTGAATGTTGAGTTAAAGGAAAACGAGTATCTGGTAGCTTATGATGTTGTCATGTATATTTTTGAAGCACCCACGATATACTTTCCCATCTATTTTGTGTCTTTAAAAGATGAGCCTCAACCGTTCTCTTTCATGGTGGGTTATTCCAAAGAAAAGGGAATGACATTTGAAACTGAATACAATATGACATTTGAAGATGGAAGTGTATCTGCCCTGATTGGATATTCACAAGATGGTACGACTTACACTGATCTTAAACTTGCAAAACATTGGAATGATCTTAAAGCAACTCTAAACTACGAGCGGGAAACATCAAATGATCAAAGAAACACCTACAACATCGTGGGTGAATTAGACAATATACCACTACCGATACCTTCAAAGCTTAGAGTAAACTTCGACGATGAAAAAACAGGATTTCTGCTTGAAGGATCACTTGAAAAAAAACTGCGCTATCAGATATTGAGGACAGTCGACCCACCTTCCATCCACTGGACTTTACCATATGTAGAATTAAGAAAGCTCACCCTTAGTTCTACTCCGATGCTTTTCGTCGTTGATTCTTTTTCCCACAGAACTGTTGCGCGATACGATGAAGGAAATCTCTTTGAACATTTTGATGACATGGACACCTCTGGTAGATTCAGATCTCACGCAAGCGCTTCGATGCCTGAGCCTTTCACATCACTGCGGGTGGATATTCTAAACTCTTACAGATTTAATGGACGATTTCTTACAGACAACCCCGGGGAAAATTACGCAGTTCTCGATATGAATCTTGCATCGGCTCGGCCGAAGATAGACTGGGGTTGGGCAGAACTGAATGCCAACAACAATATACTAACGGGAATATGGTTATCACCTCAGCAGGATCTCAGCTATAGGTTAGCTGATGCCTTTAGCCTTAGCGTGAAGTTTAAGCCGTTGAAAGTGATGAATTTCTCAGTTGGATATTCAAGAACAGAGGCCTTCTGGGTGGGTACCTACTCGAGATTTTCAAACAATAAGGACAGCGCGAGAATTAACTTAAGCGCTTCTTTAAGCGTTCCAACAACTATCTTTGGATTCTCAACGCACTACGACATACTTGAAAATGAGTGGTCTAAACTCAACCTAACAAGTGATACCAAGATTTCAATATATGACACTTCGTTTTTAGCAAAGACACGAACCATATATGACACGAAAGCGCAGAATTTTGAAAGCACGTCTTTTGACATCAGGTTTCTCTGGCTCAGTCTTAGCCACAAGACTCAGTTCACATGGAAGTACAACCAAGAAAGACCTGTGGATTTCATATCGAACACTTTGCAAATAAAGGGTAAAGATTTTTTCTTCATGAGAACGCCTTCTGTCAAAATAGTCTACAAACTGAGTGTAGAACCCTTTGATCTTCTCAGCCTGGAAGCCAAAGGCACTTTCAAGATTGAGAAATCATCTCATCAGTTCAGTGCTCTTTATTTGAAGAACTCTTCAAGGCTTAATTTTTCATATAGAGCGACGGGACTCGATCCAAACTTCAGTGTCTCTCTATCAATGAAAACAGACCCCTTGCTTGTCAACAGGCTGGAGATTGGTCTTGAAAAAAATCTTCACTGTTGGGGAATGAAGCTGGAGAGTAGTTTCAAAGCAGATCCCGCGTTCTCAGTTGAGAAGCTTTCTTTCAAATTCTATATCAACGAATTTCCGAACAAATCTTTCTCGTTTGATCCAGTACAAGGAGAAATGGACATATCCGTTTTCTAAGAGATTACCACTTCGCCACTTTTGAAAGAAATTTATGTGTGACAGCGAGTGCTACCCCAGATTCCCAGTCCGCGTGACCGAGCTGGAATTCTACGTTACCGAGGAATTCAGTGTTGTAGCTCAGTTGGATGTCTTTTCGAAGTGCTTCCACCATTTGGTTCGAAACCATTCCTTCTCCCAGGAAAATGACATGTTTCGGATTCAAAAGCATTATAATACTTCCCAGCAGCTTTGAGAGCTCGTGAAAAGCTTTCTTATAATATTGGTAAACACCTGAAAAGTTGGTTCGAGCGTCAGATCGAAGCTCCTCGATGTGAGCTCGATATTTCTCTTCCTCCTTCTCAACAAAATCGGCAAAAGAAATTTCCTTCTTTAGATATTTTTTCAGAACCGCATACTCCGAAGCGTGATATTCTAAACAGCCCGTTTGCCCACAGTAGCATTTACCACTGTCTGCAACAACAGTGTGGCCTATCTCAAAATGGTGAAATCGATCTCTCGTACAAAAACTGGCTCCTATTCCGGTTCCATAAGATATTACCAAAGCATCTTCCATGTTCAAAGAATGAAGGACCGCATATGCCAGGGCATCGACATCGTTCATCACCAGAATATTACCAATACCCAATGTGTTCCTCAGAATCTCTTTCAAATTGAGCTGCTTAATTCCCATCAAATGTGATACGACTACTTCACCGTTCTGTACAAGTCCCGATGAGCAAATGCCAATACCCAAAAGATTTTCACAATAGAGCTCTTTCAATACTTTTTGGAGCGCATTCATATAACCTTCGTTTGAGCGAAGATCGGAGTATATTTTGACTTTCCACGTCTTCACAGGTTTTATGGTCGCGTCAAACAGCGTTCCTCTTACTTCTTCTCTTCCCATTTTTATACCGATAACACTCCACGCTTTTGGATTTAGTGAGAGTATCTGATATGGCCTTCCCCTTTTTTGTAAAATCTCTCTGACGTGTATCAGTTGTCTTGATAACAACTCTCTTGTGATATAGCTGAGAGTGCTATGAGAAACTCCAATCTCAGAGATAATCTCTTTCCGATTTACCAAGGGTTTCTTCAGTAACATACGGAGCACCTGACATCTTCCTGCCCATCTAATTGAAGACGCTGGCATAGGAAACTATCACCTCTGCAAAACGCTAAATAAGCGCAGATAGCTTTTTAAGTTAGAAGTTATGAGAAATCTTTCTTTTACTAGCTCTCTACCCATCTGGCCCATTTTTCGGGACATGTCGGGATCTCTTAGAAGCATAAGAACATAATTTGCCAGGTCTTCAACAGACCAGGAAAGCCAGCCATTTCTTCCATGAGTTATCTGACTCTTCACACCTCCAACTGGACGTGCAACAACAGGAATACCTTTCCACAAAGCCTCTGCTATGACAAGGCCAAAGCCTTCCTTAGTGGCAGTATGTAGCGCAACCGAGCTCACCCGTTGAATCGCGTTGACTTGAAGATTACCTACGCCCGTCAGGTTCGTGCAGAAAATTATATCCGGGTCAAGTCCAGCATAGCGAGCCACTTTTTCGAAGAAAACCCAACCTTCGGGGTCATCTGAAGCCATCACAGACACAATTGCAAGTTGGACAGATTTCACCGTTTTCTTAACAATTCTGTAGACATCTATTGCGGCAAAAAGATCTTTCCACGGATCGAATCTCGCCACCACAGTTATAAGAGGACGATCTGGATCTATTCCATGATTTGAAGCTATTTTTCGTGCTTCTTCAAGACTCACATCTTTGTTCTTTTCGCTGAGTGGATCGATGCTTGGAGGAAATGCTACACATTTAGATGCAAAATCCTGAGGGAAATACTCCTTCAAATGAAATATCATTCTGTCGTAGCCTTTTAAATACTGTGAAAATCTTCTCCAGACAGCCACATTAGGTGTTGACAAGTCTATATGGCAACGCCATATCCATTTTCCTTGCGTTTTCTTCAAAAATTGCTTCATTGCGGCAGGTTGTGGATCGTGTATAACCACAAAATCAGCATTGAAGTCTATTTGTTCGATATTCTGCTGACAATATTTCTCGTAGATTTTCCATTGATGTTCTTCTATGGGGGTATCTGCTCCTTGTAATGTATTGTGGAAAAGCTTTGTAACATTGAAAAATTCCTGTGGCGCCTCTATGGTATACCATTCAGCGTTTATACCCACTGATCTTGTAAGGGGCACCAGAGTATGCAGGATTTCAGCAACACCCCCACCGAACGATGTCGCATTAACATGCACCACTTGGCAATTTCTCAACTTATTTGCAAGAGAGTATATCTCTTCAATCCCAGCAAGACCTATAACGTGCTCATACGCCTCAATTGCTTTGTTTGCTACACTAATTCTCAACATTTCTCCTCCTCACTCGCTGCTCTACTTCAAAGACCAACCCACCATTCCTTTTATGTAGTAGCGCTGCAACAATAGATATATCAGAATTGGAACTATCATCACGATGATAGCAGCCGCCGAGAGCAAACCCCAGTCAACATTATACACACCCCTCATCAACGGTACACGCTGTGTAATCAGCAACTTATCTGGAGAGTATATCAGAATCAAAGCTAAAAAGAAATCACTCCAAACCCACGTGAATTGAAGGGCACAGGCTGATCCAATAGCCGGCAACGCCACTGGTAAAATAATTTTAAAAAAGATTACTATGTCGTTGGCTCCATCAATTCTCGCAGCCTCTTCCGCCGCCACTGGAATAGTTGTAAAGAAATTTCTCATGAAAAATGTTATCCATGGTAGACCCCATGCAGAATGAAGTAGAATGAGTCCAAGGTACGAATCGATCAGATTCAAAGAATTCATAAGCTGAAAGATCGGAATGGCTATCGTTTGTTGAGGCAGTGCGAGTGTTATAACAACCAGTATAAAGAAACTCTTCCTGAGGGGAAAACGGTATCTCGAAAAACCGTATCCAGCCATTGTTGCGATCATTAAAGGAATCAATGTTCCCGGAATAGCAACGATAAGAGAGTTCACCATCCCCTTTTTCAAAGCGGCTGTAGGGTGATTCCAGGCTGAAGCAAAGTTTTCGAGCGTTGGATGAAAAGAATCAAAGTTCCACCAGCCGTGAATCAACTCATCCAGAGGCCTGAGGGTTGTCATGAATACTCCCACAAAAGGAACTATCCATATCAACGCTATAGTCCAGGCAAAAATATTGAGGGCGACCCGCCTTATCTTCATCTTTCATCATCCCTAACAGATCTAACCAGCGGTATGCTAACTAAAAGTGTGAAGAGCGTCAAAATTACAGCTACAACCGCCGCTCTATTGAAATCCAGAGCTCTGAATGCGTAGATGTACATCTGAAGCGCCATAACATTAGAGGCTCCCCCGGGTCCTCCAGCGGTGGTTACATAGACAATATCAAATATTTTTAGCTCCCATAATAATGTCATTGTGGCAACAACAACAGTTATAGGTTTAAGTAGCGGAATTGTTATCTTCGTGAAGGTTTTCCAAGGTCCCGCACCGTCTAACTTCGCAGCCTCGTAATAGTCCTTCGGGATAGTTTCCAGCCCTGCTGAATAAAGTATGACGCTGAAGCCAGTCCACAGCCACACAGAGCCAAATATCAGTGATAGCAGTGCGGAATCAGGATAAACGGTCCAACTCTTAGCTTGAAAACCAAAAAGACCGAGAAACGCGTTAACAACTCCAAGGTTTCTGTCAAACATGAAATTGATCATTACGCCACCTATTATCATTGGCATGACCATTCCTAAAAATACTATGGACTTTATGATTGAACCGCCTTTGACGCCTTTGAGTAAAACTGCAAGGGAAAGCCCAAGAATGATTGTCAGTGGCAGATGAATCGCAACCCATATAATGTTATGGACAAGGGCCCCCAGAGGAAAACCTCTGGAGAACCCTGATAAATCAATGATTTCTCTGCTCGTTAACACCTTACTGTAGTTCTTGAGACCTACAAAAGTTCCATTTTCATCAAAAAAGCTTATGTAAGCTGTGCGCCCTACTGGATATATGACAAATACAGCGAGCATAATCAATGCTGGTAAAAGAAAAAACGCAGCGTACTTGCTTCCGCGCTTTCTGGACATGTTTATCTCCTTGGCGCTTTTTCTTGAATCACGTTTATAACATCATCAAGACGATCAGGTGACACCCACAGCAGTTTGAGTTGATCCCAAAATGTTGTCTGAAACTCGCCGCCTATTGTATCATCAAGATCCGGCAGAGCTGTAACTCCCTGAATTATCTTGGCAACCTCTCTATCAACAGGTGGATAATTTGCAAGATCTATTCCTTTTACAGTTGCGACATGTCCTCCTTGAGAAACTTGAACAGTCTGCCCTTCTCGTCCACAAAGCCAGGCTATGAGCCTTTTGGCCTCATCTGGGTACTTAGTATATTTGGGAACAAATGCGTAGTCTGCGCCAAAAACAACTCCTTTTGCACCCGGAAGTGCGAATACACCAAGATCATTGGGATCATCTACCATGCCGGTAATCCAGCTTCCCATAAAGTACAGAGCATAATCGCCTGCCCACCATTGTTGCAGGGCCATGGTCCACTCCGTGGGTTCACCAAAGTAGCCTTTGCTTATCAGAGAGGCAAGCTTTTCAAGACCATTGCGCACTATGTGACTGTCCCAGAGTATGTTTCCCTCTATCAAATCATAAGTCAACTCGGGACCTCCAAATGTAGCGAGAAAATGTTCTGTCACATCTGAAAGTGGCCACCCGACGCCATTGCCACTCGCAATAGGTGCGTTCAGATTGGGCATGTTCTTGAGTTTTTCAAGCAACGCGACAAACTCATCCCAACTTGTGGGAACTTTTAACCCATGTTCGGAAAAGAAAGATTTCCGATACCAGAACCCAGGCTTGACCTTTCCTGTGTACGCACTACCGTAAAGCTCACCGTCGGCTGTAACAGCATCAAGAGCTCCTGGTAAGTACTCTTCCGAGTCTATAACATCACTCAGGGGTATGATGTGACCTTTCTTGCCGTACTCTCTTATAAAATTGGCCCACATGAATATGACATCTCCAGGAGCTCTCTTTGACAAAAATTGGGCTGGGAGAACGTTCATAAGATCTTCTGCTCTGTAAATCTTGTACTCAACATCTATCCCCGTTTGCCTCGTAAATTCGTTCAAAACCGGGACAAACTTGTCCATCTCAGTCCCTGCCCATGGACCTATGACGGTGAGTGTTGTTGCCAAACCCATCGCAGCGACGAGTAAAACCAGAAAAGTGAGTTTCTTAATCATACTATCCCCTCCTTTAATCAGGTATGTTGAGCTTTCAACATTTTTTTCGTAACATGAAGTAATTCCATTGTAATAATATTACATATTCTTGCAACTGTCAAGAAACTCGCATTTTCACAGTAAAGATAGGCATTTCCCTGTCCACATGCGGACTATAGAGATTCACATGGAATGACATTGGAATATTTCTCATGTCTTAAAGATCAAGTAATCAAAACGATGTTGGGTGTGTCATATAATTTGTAACGCCTTCCAAAGACAGAGGATTGAGGTGCGCTGGTTTTGATCATTCTGGGTATAGATCCCGGTTTCGGCATTGCCGGTTATGGTGTCCTTTCTTTACAGGGAAACATCTTCAAGCACATCGCCCATGGTGTTGTTGAAACGACTAAGAACGTTGACTTGAGCTATCGCTTAAAGGAATTGTACGATGACTTCGCTAAGCTCTTAGAAACGTATAGACCCGATGAGGTTGCAATTGAAAAGCTGTTCTTTTCAAGAAACATAACTACGGGAATTGCTGTAGGAGAGGCGAGAGGTGTACTTATCTTGGCAAGCATTCAGCGTGGATTAACTGTGTTTGAGTATACGCCTCACCAGGTAAAGAAAGCAGTTACAGGACAGGGGAGAGCAACCAAATCTCAGGTACAACAGATGATCAAGATACTGCTGAATCTACCTGAAATTCCCCGTCCAGACGACGCTGCGGACGCGCTGGCTGTTGCCTGGTGTCACGGAACAAACAGACGTGCCTTTTTGGGGGAATACTGAGTGAGAAGCGCGCAAATAAAGGACATTAACATACCCGTGAACACGCTTGCAAAGCGGATGAAGGTCAATGTCCCTACAATTCATTCCAAGGTGGACAGTGTTTGCTTCGATCTCACTAAGAATACCGTCTTCATATTTGTTGATAAGCTGGAGAGCAGAATCCCTGATGAGTTAGTTCGTGCTCTGGAGAATTTCCTTGAAGTGAAAATTGTGTTTGCTGAGAAACAGAATTCAATTGACCTTGACGCTCTTAGAAAAAGATTAAATGGGAGTTTTCCATATGTCAGCGATGCAGTAATTGAGAATAACAAGGTTATTCTAAAGGTATCCGGTGAATTCGGTAAAGACAGACTTAAAACGAAAATGAAAAATGTTCGTTCAATTTTGAACGACATGCTGGGCACAGATGTCGAAGTCGAGTTAGATGTGCAACAACAGGAGATAAAACAGCATGTCGAAACCCGTAAAACAGATAACAACGAAGAAACTGCTCAAAACACAGTACACAGTTACACCACTCCATCGAAATTGCCAAATAAACCTGGAAAGGTTGAAGTTCAGGGTTACGTGTTTGAAATGAAATTGCGCCAGGGTAAGAGAAACACCCTTTTGATGTACATAACAGACAAAATCGATTCGCTGTTGTGTATGGCTTTCGATAAGGTGGCGAACAAGTTAGCAGCAAAGATTAGTGAAGGCGACAGGGTGTTAGTAAGTGGGAACCTTACCTATGACGACAGTGGAGAACCAATTTTGTCAGTGAGGCAGGCTCGTAAGATCAAACTCACTGAACGCAGTGACACAAATCATGAGAAACGAGTGGAACTTCACGCTCATAGCAAAATGAGTGATTTAGACAGCGTTTTGGACATGGAGAGCTACGTGAAAACAGCCTCTGACTGGGGCTGGGAGGCCATTGCTCTGACAGATCACGGCAATGTCCAGGGAATACCAAGCTTTTACGATCTCTGTAAGAAACACAGAATTAAGCCTATATTTGGGCTTGAAGCCTACCTCGTAAACGATTCGGACCCATTGTTAATAAACTACGATCGTGATGGGTTGATCAACGAAGAACAATACGTAGTTGTCGATATAGAAACAACAGGCTTGCACCCAATGACTTCGGAAATTATTGAAATAGGCGCGGTGAGATACAAAAACGGGAAGACTGCAGAAGAGTTTCATTCTTTCATTAAACCCAGAGAAAAGCTTTCTGAGTTTACTCAGAAATTGACAGGCATTACACAAGACATGCTTTCTGAGGCTCCTGACGTTGAGGAGGTTCTCCCTAAATTTGTTGAATTTGTTTCCGATTCAGTCTTTGTTGCCCACAATGCAGCGTTTGATTACCGCTTTCTCAGATTCTGGGTAGACAAAACTGTAGATATCAAATGGAGCGTTGCTGTTCTTGACACCCTTGGATTATCAAGAGTACTTTTGAAGTTACCAAGCTATTCGCTGGACAAAATCGTTGCGCATCTGGGATTGGGACCGTTCAAACACCATAGAGCCTTGGAAGATGCCAGAATCACAGCTTCCGTACTACGAGAACTCCTCGAAATGACTCAGAAGAAAGGACTTCAAAGACTCAAAGAGTTGGACAAGCTCGGGAAGACATCCATTGTAAAACAGGCAAAACCCTATCACGCAACCATTCTTGTTCAGACCAGAGAAGGTTTGAAAAACCTTTACAAGATTGTATCTGACGCGCATGTCAAGTACTTCCATGGCGTGCCTCGTATTCCCAGAAGTATTCTTTCCAGACATAGAAATGGACTTCTTGTAGGAACAGCATGCATCAGTGGTGAAATAATACAGGAAATTTTGCAAGGAGCAGATGATTCAGAAATAGAGGACAAGTTAGCTTTTTATGACTACATAGAAATTATGCCTTTGGACCTTCTGCCAAAGAAGAATGATCTGGGCATAACTCGCAGTCGATTAAAGGACATATACCGCAAACTTTATAAAATTGGTGAAAAATTGAGCATTCCTGTTGTGATGACGGGTGATGTTCATTTTCTGGACCCTGAGGATGAGAAGTTAAGAAGAGTTCTACAGGCTCCACAGAGCTCAAGAGAGATAGAGCAACCAGCGGCCTACTTGAGAACAACAGAGGAAATGCTCAACGCGGCAAAAGAAATTTTTAACGATGAAAAGATATGCAAGAAGATAGTCATCCATTTCCCAAAGAGTATAGCTTCATCTATCAAGGAAATTCAACCTCTTGAAAAGAAGCTTCATACCCCAGTGATTGAAGGGGCTGATGATCAAATAAGAAACTGGACTTTTCAGAGAGCAAAAGAGCTGTACGGCGATCCCCTTCCCAAAATAGTAGAAGAAAGACTCAACAGAGAATTGAAAGCCATTATATCTCACGGTTTTGGGGTACTTTACTACATAGCAAAGAAAATGGTTGACAAGTCAATTAGCGATGGATACATAGTGGGTTCACGCGGTTCTGTCGGTTCATCACTGGTGGCATATCTAATAGGCATCACTGAAGTAAACCCGCTTCCTCCTCACTATTCATGTCCTGACTGCAAGTACACTCAATTCCTTATTAAAAACGGCTATGACTCTGGATTTGACTTGCCACCAAAACAATGTCCGAAGTGTGGCAGCGATTTAGTGAGAAATGGACAGGATATACCTTTCGAAACATTCTTAGGCTTACAAGGTGAAAAAGTACCTGATATAGACTTGAATTTTTCTGGAGACTACCAAGAGAAGGCGCACAAATTTATAGAGAAATTATTTGGTAGAGAACACGTATTTCGAGCTGGTACGATAAACACAATCGCAACTCGCACAGCTTATGGTTACGTGAAAGCGTACGAGGAGAAAGCAAATAGGAAATTACGCAGGGCCGAAAGCGAAAGACTCGCAAAAGCCCTGACAGGAGTTAAAAGGACAACAGGTCAGCATCCAGGTGGACTTATGATAATACCAAATGACCACGAGGTATACGATTTCACACCCATACAATATCCAGCAAACACGAAAAATTCAAAGGTTTTCACAACACACTTTGAATATGAATCAATACACGACGATCTGGTCAAGATTGACGCTCTGGGACACGATAACCCCACATTCCTCAAAATTCTTTTCAACATAACAGGCATCAATCCCATGGATATTCCCATGGACGATCCGGCAACTCTCAGTATCTTTTCATCTGTCGATGCCCTGGGTATAAAGGCAGATGACCTTGGCATGGATGTGGGAACGATTGGCATACCAGAATTTGGAACGCAGTTTGTCCGCGGAATGCTCATGGAAACCCGTCCAAAGACATTTGCAGAGCTCGTTAGGATATCTGGTTTGTCTCACGGAACGGACGTGTGGCTAAACAATGCTCGTGATTGGATTAGAAGTAAACAAGCTACTCTATCCCAGGTGATTGCCTGCCGAGACGATATAATGAATTACCTTGTCAAAAAAGGTATGGACCCAGCAAAAGCATTCAGAGTAATGGAAAATGTGCGAAAGGGTAAGGGACTTAAAGAAGAAGAAGTGACTCATCTCAAAGAATTGAAGGTGCCGGAGTGGTTTATACAATCCTGTCAAAAGATAAAATACCTCTTTCCAAAAGCACACGCAGCTGCTTATGTAAGTATGGCTTTTCGTATTGCGTATTTCAAGGTTCACTACCCACTTGCATTCTACTCGGCTTACTTCACGCTTAAAGGAGATGAATTTGACTTAGAAGCCGCACTTGGAGGACTGGAGGATGCAAAGAGGAAACTTGTCGCGCTGACTTCCGAATCTGAGAATTCCAGGGCAAAAGAAACGACCCTTGAAGTGATGATAGAAATGTTTCTAAGAGGATTTTCATTTCTGCCCGTAAATTTGTTCAAATCCGATGCTTCTCAATTCCTCATTGAAGACGGTAAATTAAGAATTCCATTCAACAAGCTACCAAGTTTGGGAAATAACGTTGCAAAATCGATAGTTCTGGCAAGAAAGCAAAAACCGTTCTCTTCACTTGAGGATCTCAGCAAAAGATCTAAGCTTAACAAGTCACACATTGAAATGTTCAAATCAATGGTGGAACTCGAGAATATCCCTGACTCAGAGCAGATAAGCTTGTTTTAGAAGGTGTTTACTTCACTGGTTCTGTACTGAAGAGCTTCCGAAACATGCTTCAGACAGACTGAATCAGAAGAGTCGAGATCCGCTATTGTTCTGGCAAGTCTCAAAATCTTATCTATCGCCCTTCCGGAAAGATTGTATCTCTTTGCCGCAAGCTTCAAGAGTTCCTCGCTCTTCTCATCCAAAGAAACAAATTTCGCAAGCATTTTGTGCGGAATTTGCGAATTCGATGTTATGCCTGTACCATCATATCTGATGATCTGCCTGTTTCTGGCAGCCACCACCCTGTTCCTTATATTTTTACTGCTCTCTGACTTTGTGGGGGTGAAGTACTCCTCCACTTTGATTTTCGGCACGTGAACAATCATGTCTATTCTATCTAATATGGGTTCAGACAATTTCTTGTTGTACCTTGCGATTTCATAGGGTGAACATGTACAGACAGCGTCAGGACTTCCATAGTTTCCACAAGGACACGGATTCATTGCGGCAATAAGAGTGAAGTTAGCCGGATATGTCACAGTCATTCTCGCTCTTGCAATGGTGACAACACCATCTTCAAGTGGTTGTCTAAGAGCTTCTATAACATCTCTTCGAAATTCGGGAAACTCGTCGAGGAATAGAACGCCGTTATGAGAAAGTGTAACCTCACCAGGCCTTGCATCATTTCCACCACCTATAATTGCAGCTGTAGAGGCAGTGTGATGAGGAGATCTGAACGGTCGTCGCATAGCAGTGGCTGTTTGAAATAAACCTGCCGCACTGTATATTTTTATAACCTCAAGAGCTTCCTGTGTAGTCATGGGCGGCAATATTGAAGGAAATCTTCGAGCGAGCATAGTCTTTCCCGAGCCGGGGCTACCACGCATCAAAACATTGTGTCCTCCGCTTGCAGCAATTTCAAGAGCTCTTTTTGCCGCCAACTGACCTTTCACTTCCGAAAAATCAGCAGAATCACTAAACTCTGTTAAGGGGATTTGCCTGTGTTCAACTGGTAAAAATTCTTTCAGCCCATTCGCATACTCTACGACTTCCCTCAAAGTCTTAAAAGCGTAAATCTTCAGACCGTCTATTAACTGGGCTTCTTCAATATTGTCTCTTGGTATTACAACAGTACCCGAGAAATCCCCTTCACTCAGCACAGAAAGAGCGGGTAACACGCCTCTAATCTTTCTTATCCCGCCGTCGAGTGATAGTTCGCCCATTGCCATGAAATCTCTTCTTTTCATAATCCCTGTGGCTTGTAATATTCCCAAGGCAATCGGTAAATCCAGAAAAGAACCTTCTTTTCTAATGTCCCCGGGTGCAAGATTAACTGTAACTCTTCCCTGAGGAAAAGAAAATCCCGAGTTTCTAAGGGCACTTTTAACTCTTTTCTTGCTTTCCTTTACAGCTGTATCTCCAAGGCCGACAATATCGACATCGTGGATAACGCTTCGCCTGTCAATATCCACTTCAACGTGTATCACGGTGACATTCAGTCCTGTAATTGTAACGGAAGAAAGTTTTGATGTCATCAAATCACCACAATGGGATCTTGCCCGGTAGTATGTAAGCGATAATAAACCCAAGAGCCGCTCCAGCGAAAGCCTGAAGCCAAGTATGGCCAAGATCTTCCCTTACATATGGTCTGAGATTTACAGCATCCGCGATTACAACCATGAGCAAACCAACAGCAACAGCGGTTGCCGGGGAATCAAAACCCGCACACCTTCCAAGTGAGAAAGTCAGTCCTGAAATGGCTGAAGAGTGTCCGCTTGGCATACCACCATAGCTTTTGAACGCGCTCCAATCTCTTCTGATGATAACTTTTATCAATTGAGCTGTAAGAAAAGATGCAACAGCAGCCACCAAAGGTGTATTCTTTAAAATATCAACTATGGAATAGAAAATGGACTACATCCCCCTCTTTCAATATGTAATCCCTTCCATATATCTTAACCGCTCCGGCTTCCTTCGCTTCTTTGAGTGAAGTGAATTTGCTCAAATCTTCAAAAGCTATCACTTCTGCTTTGATAAAACCTTTTTGAATATCGGAGTGTATCATACCGGAAGCCTCATATGTGCTTGTACCTTTCTTGACAACCCAGCTTCTTGACTCATTATGAGTGACAGTAAGGAAACGAATCAAATCCATTGTTCGCAGAATTTCTTGAAATAAGCGTTCTTTCACAGGGACTTCAATACCATAAAGATTCAAAAATTCACTGCTTTCTTCTGCACTCAATCCGCAGACCTCGAATTCTACTTCCGAATTGGCTATAATGAAGCTGCAATCGGACTGCTCTGCCTTACTTTGAACGCCTCTCCAAATACCACTGTTCATGCCCCACTCATCGACATTCGCAACATAGATCACAGGCTTATCCGTCAGTAGAAACAGAGAACGCGATATCATTAGTTCATTTTCCGCTTTTTTCATCAAAATAGCGGGTTTCCCAGATTCGAGATGTTTCTGAATTCTAAGGAGAAACTCGTACTCCTTAATGGCCTGCTGTTCACCGGATTTGGCCTGTTTTGAGATCTTCGAGATTCTCCTTTCAACAGTTTCCAGATCCTTGAGAATTAACTCTGCCTCAACAATTTCCATATCTCGAACAGGATCTATATTTCCCATAGGATGCGACACGTTCCTACCCCTAAAACACCGAACAATATGGACTATAAGATCCACCTTACTTATTTGATCTAAAAATTGATTCCCGAGTCCTTCTCCCTTACTTGCCCCTTCAACCAGCCCGGCGATATCAACTACTGTCACAAATGGGTGCACAATCTTCTGAGATTTTTCCATCTTAGCCAGCGCTTCAACTCTGCTATCCTTTACCACGATCATACCCGTATGAGGTTCAATAGTGCAGAAGGGGTAGGCTTCAGCTGGCACCTTTTGCCCAGTTATAGCGTTGAACATTGTTGACTTCCCACTATTTGGTAAGCCGACAATTCCGATTTTTTTCACTGTGATGTCTCCTCGTTTTTCTTTTCCTTGTTACTCTGATGAACGTAATTAAGCTTCAGATTCGACAGAAGATTTTCCATCTCATTGTAGGTATCCTCCGATAACTCTTTTTTTAGAACCTTTAGCACAGCATCAAGTGTATCTATCCCAAGCCTCGCTTCCTTCAAATTCTGGTACATGTCTCCATATTCGTCTTGAACCAATCCGAGTCTTGCCCATGTTCTTGAAGAGATAGAAGAAAAAAAAGCAAGAATCAACTCGAGCATTGAGAGTTTGGGAAGCTCTTGCTTTTTGTCTTCCTGCAATACCTTCACCTCCAATGAAATCGTCACTCACTTGATTCTATGGCACGCTTGATGACTTCTTGAAGCTGTTTTTCGTAGTCGACCATTATTCTCTTGTACTCCGAAGCCATCAAAATTGACGATATGATGAAATCAGCAGTAGAACGATTCATAGCCACAGGAATATTATACAATGTTGCTATCCTGAGAAGTGCCTTCACATCGACATCGTGAGCTTGTGGCTCCAGAGGATCCCAGAAAAATATCAAACAGTCGATTTCGCCCTCGGCAATTTTGGAACCTATCTGCTGATCTCCTCCAAGAGGACCGCTCTTAAACAGATGAACATCCAGACCCAATCTTTCCTGAAGTATCTTTCCTGTGGTTCCAGTGGCGTACAACGTGTGATTTGACAAAGTACCTAAATTATACCGTACCCATTCCAGAAGATCCACCTTTCGCCTATCGTGAGCTATTAGTGCTATGTGTTTTCGCTTGCCCATGAAAAATTCGCTCATGTTTTCAACCTCCGCAATGCTTCTTTTGTGAAATCCTTCATCATCAAGTCGCTGCTATTCAGCTTTGAATTGCACACCCGAAATATGAATCACGCAAATACTATTTCAAAGCTTATATCCGCCGTTTTTCCAAGCATTGCAGAAACACTGCAGTACTTCTCTTGCGATAGCTCAACGGCTTTCTGAACTTTGTCCTTAGGTGGCTCTCCACTAAACTTGAAGATGTATTTCAAGAGAATCTTTTTGTAAACTTTGGGATGTTCCTGTGATCTTTCCGCCTCAGCTTCTATTTGAAAAGAGACAAGCTCTTCGACAACCTTCATCTTAGACAGGATAGAAATCACATCCATCCCAGTGCATCCAGTTAGAGCCGTGAGAAGCAGCTCCATAGGGGATGGCCCCCCACTCATCGTGTCCTGCTGTGGTTTAGCATCCATCAAAACTTTATGATCCGAGTCAGTATGACCTATGAACATCATTTTCCCCAACCAATGTGTCTTCACATGTATCACCTCCATGAATCATTTTATCATTCTTGAGATCTTCATCAGCGCTAATTTTATGCGACATCATCTTGAATGCTAAAATAAAAACAAGAGATTTTCCAGACAGGAATGGGGGGTTAAAATGACAGGAAAGCTATACGTTGTTTTTCTCATTCTGTGCACAATAGCACTGCCGCTTGAGATTTCTCTCAACTCAGAACCATACATGGTGGTGACCCAGGGTGATGAGAGAATATATCTAAAAGATTTAGTCTCCAACATAGCTCTCGTGTACTCAGTGAACGTGGTCCTTGAGAATGGAGAAGACTTTGTGTTGCTGAAAGTTGATCCCATTGAGGCTACCCAGTGGTTTAAAACGTTATATCTGTCAAATCGTTCCGAGAGCTGGGATCTCTCTTCCGAAGCCTCAAACATTTCTTTTAGAAACGTGGCAAATATCAATATAAACTGTCTACAAATCCACTCTGATCAAATAGATATTTGGTTCAGCTGGGAAGGAATGGAAACCTTCTTAAAGATAGCGAACAGTTTTCACAAACTTTATCCTGAAATTTCACTAAGAGTTCACTATGTACCGAAAATTATCGAAAAGATGTTAACAGTGTACAAAGCCGGTGGGGATCTTCCAGATATTGTCCTTGTTAAAAACGACTCACTTGGGGTTTTCTTCAACATGGGTGTTGTCGAACCTGTTTCACAACTGATGAATTATCTCAAAGCAAGGTTGAATTCTTCTGCCTTAGAAGCCTTTCAGATTCACGGTGAATTTTACGCAGTGCCGTTTTACTTTGATACGCAAGTTGTGTTTTACAATCCAGCGCTGCTCGAAAAGGGAAACATTGATCTACCCAGTGGTGAATACACCTTCGAAGATATTCTTGCAGATGCAGCCATATTAAATCAACTCGATGGAATATATGGACTGTCTTTTAATCCCTACTCAGGATACTGGTTTCCTGCATTTCATTACGCTTACGGGAAAGAAAATCTAATTGAGGACGGTAAAGTCATCCTTGATGACAAGGCAACTCGGAAAACTCTGACCGTTCTGGATGATATTCTAAATGAAATGGGTGTATGCAAGCCTTTTGAAAAGAACGCGATGATCACTCTGTTCAAAGAAGGCAAAATTGGCTTCATGTTTTTTGGAACATTCATAATACCCGACTTCGAGAAAAGTGGCATTGAATTCGGTGTTCTTCCCTACCCGCGTGTTAAAGAAACCAATAGATACCTGACGCCAGCTTTGGATTACAAAGGATTTGCTGTCTTGAAAGGAAAATTGAGACCATCAGTTACTCTGTTTTTAGAGTATTTGACAAGAGGGGACACGCAGAAAGAATTCTGTGTCACACTTCGTAAGTTTCCTTGTAACAAGAATCTCATGGAAAACATTGCTACCACAGACAATGTGTACAGAGCCGCTTATTTAAGTTCTCTTCGAGGGAAGCCATTGCCATCTGATCCGCTATTTGAAAGATATCAGAAGGCAGTTGTGGCAATGACGCAACTCTATTTGAAACACAAAGCAAGTCTTGAGGAAGTGTGCAGAAGTGCCCAGAAATACGTGGAAGAGGGGGAAAATTGAAAAAAAACAACATCTTTTTCTACCTTCTTCCAGCATTGATACTATTTGGAATAGTGGCAATCGCTCCAATGATTTACGCTGTTGTCATATCATTTTTCGAAGCACCATTTGGCAAAATTTCCCATTTTGCGGGATTGAGCAACTACGTCTCTGCGCTCTCAGATTCTGGCCTATCTCTCTCTCTTCGAATCAGTTTTCTCTGGGCTTTACTTAGCTGCATTTCGACATTGTTAGCCGCAATAATGTCAGCTTCTATTATAGTGCACAAAAAATGGGATTTCCTTCTGTACATCAGTCTGATTCCCTGGATGATACCACCGTATACCGCCATCCTGTCCTGGCGTGGCTTAATACATGGATATGGTGGAATATCTCTGATGTCGAAACTCCTACCATTTCCGACAAACCTTCAATTTGACGGAACGGCTGCCTTCTTTTGGTCAGTATTTATCGCTTCGTGGTTATATTTTCCAATAGCAACCTCAGCCTTTACCGCTGCTATGAAGCAGATCCCGGGAAATCTCGTTGATGCCGCACGTCTTGATGGTGCTGGCAATTTGGAAATTACGCTGAATGTAATAATTCCTCACATAAGACCAACTATAACAGGATGGTTTTTGATATCATTTGCAAGTTTTTTCAGAGATTTCTCTGTTCCATTTTTACTCACATCGGGCGGGCCCACCCTTCGAGAAGGTTTCACATCCAAAAGCATAATAGGGACAACAACCACCATAGGTGTACTGAACTACAGAATATTTCAAAACAACTACAACGATGGACTGATAGCGACATACAGTCTCATATTCGCCGTGGTGGTGATCACAATTGGAATCCTGTGGATGACACATGGTAAGCGAAGAATAGGATCATTACTGTTTCTAAAGCTCCTGTGCAATTCCTTTGCCGGATCAAGATTGGGATTGTTAACTCTTCCGCTTTATGTCGCTTCGCTTTTCAAAAGAAATATTCTCCGCCTTACACTTTACGTTGATCTTCTCTACACGTTGTTTCAAGCGTTCTTTCACAAGTCACTGTTGTATCTGGATATTACGCCTTGCGTTGGAATACTTGTCCATCTGATAACCACCAAAAAGTATTCGTGGTTCAGCTACTCTCTGAGGTCGAGGAAGTGGACGAAAGACAAAGGTGTTGTTGCGATCATCTTCACGGCACTTGTGTTTCTCAGCGTGATTTTGCCAATTTATAACATATTCTGGATGGCATTTTCGTCCTCAAATTCGCTGCTGATGACATCTTTTTTGCCGAAGAAAGCTACTTTCGAAAATTTTGCAAACGTGTTTACCGAGGAACACTTGCATGTTTATATGAAAAACACCCTTATCGTTTCCTCTATCACAGCAGTTTTCACAGTGATCACATCTTTGCCTCTTTCGTACATCGTGTCACGCAGAAAGTTGACCTCAGTCATGAATTTACTTCTGTTCTTCAGCGCGGTGAGTGGCATACACATGTTATCTCCGATCTATATGATCTTCAAGAGTATTGGACTGCTGAACAATCTTTGGGCTATTTCAATGATCTATACCGTTCATTCACTTCCAATGACACTCTTTATCACCAAGGGTCTCTTTGACAGATTCCCTCGAGAAATAGAAGAAGCGGCTTCTCTGGACATGAATCGTTTCATGGTACTAACTAAGGTGATCGTTCCACTCTCACTGCCAATGATTTTCGTATCAGCTTTTGTCGGATTCACAAGGGCTTGGACAAGTTTCATAACAGCGATGATATTTATAATCGATGAGAGCAAGTACACGATTGGTGTCAAACTCTACTCATTCGTGGGAGAGATAGGATCATCCTACCCCAAGTGGAGTTACTTTGCGGCATCTTCGCTCATTAACATAGGTATTTTAGCTTTTGTGTTTTTGATCTTTGGAAAGAGCCTGATGAAAACTTATGTAAACGAGATAGATGTGTGATTTCAGTCAAGTGCACTGAGTATGCGTAAACTTTTGTCCCGAGCCAGATCCACAACCGTATTATCTTCGATTCTGATAATTGGTCTGGAAGGACTTTTTCTGTTGCTTCCGATTACAACTGCTTTTTTCCCTGAATTCAGAAGAACTGTAGTTCCAATGGGATAAAGCCCCATGAGACTAACAAATGCCGTTGCAACCTTTTTATCGAGCATTTTAGAAGAGCTCATTCTGATAATTTTACTTACAGCTTTGTGTGGAGACCAAGGCTTCTTGTAGGATCTACTGGATATCAACGCATCGTATATATCCGCAACAGCGAGTATTTTTGCTACAGGACTTATTTCGTTATTCGTCAATCGCCTTGTGTAGCCAGTGCCGTTTATTTTCTCGTGGTGATCTCTGACTCCACTTACAACCAGTTCGTTGTTCACGCCCGAGCGCAGACATATTTGCTCACCGTAGATGACGTGTTTCTTCACCGATTCAAACTCTTCTTCACTAAGCCTTCGGGGCGCATAAAGAATATCTTTTGAAACTGCTATCTTGCCAATATCATGGATCATTCCTGAAAAAGCCAGATGTGGAAGCATGCTTCTATCGATGCCCAACTCCAGTGCCAGAAGGATGGCCAGCATCGCTACATGAACCTCGTGCACGTACGTGTAATCGATATCGTTTTGCTGAATCAAAAAAACAAGAGATAACTTATCTGAATACTTTTGAACAATTTCTTTCAGCATGTCTTGAGAGATGGAGCCGACAACCTCCTTATTCACCTTCATATTACGTGCCGCACCCTCAAAAACATCGACTATCTCTTTCTTAGCAGATTCTATTTTTTCAGGTGAAACAACGGGTTCTTCGATCAAGGACTCGCGTACCCACAGATTTTTTACTCCTGCACGTTTAAGGTTTTGTATATCTTCAGCGGAAAGGATCTGACCGGATTTAACAACGAGCTTACTATCCGATGATTTGATGGATTCTGCACACATTTCACCAGGTATCACTGAGCTCACAGACTTCCATATCAGCTGGCTATGCCAGTTACCCACAAGTGATCTCCTTTCGAAAGATCGATTATCTCTCTGTCCCTCATCACAACAGGCTGCAAGCGTTTCTTCGTCGGACTCAAAACAACAGCTCGAGAACCATCGCTCAGGCACACACTTGTCCCAGTTGGATAGATACCAGTTACACTTATAAAGGCTGATACAAATACAGGATCAAAATAGGAGCCAGCTCGATTGACTATCCACTTCAAAGCATGGTAGGGGCTCATTGAACACCCAGTTAAATCCTTAGTGGTCAATGTATCAAAAGCATCAGAAACTTGCAGAATTCGTGAGAACTCGGATAAAGCATCACCCTTGATACCCATTGGATAGCCACTTCCATCGTAGTGCTCGTGATGCTCAAGAATAGATCTCACCACTGATGATGGGATCATTTCAGTGTACTTAGAAAGTGTTTCCACACTGAGAATAGGATGCGTCCTCACCCTCAAATCCTCTGTATCGAGATCAAAAACGAATCCCCCTAAGAAAGCTAATCCTATGTCGTGAAGAAGAGAAGCTTGACTGATCAAAATTTGATTGTATCTGCTCCAGTTAAGCTCTCTGGAGATCATCACAGATATTATGGCCACATTGACTGTGTGTTTGAAAAGAAATCCACGCGTATGACTTCTCAAAATGTTTAGAATCTTTGCACTGGATCGAGCTATATTTTCGACAATCTCATTTGTGACGTTTTGAAGCTTTTGAAATTCCAGAACCCCTGTTTGGATGAGCTTAGATGTGATTTCCGAAGCACTCAATATTATATCATCGTAGTTTTCAATTACTTCAGGTGCTTCAGGAACGATCAAATTCTCAGTCACTGGGGACTGTTCGACAAACTCTCCCTCACAAACGGGGATGAACTTAACACCTCGCACTTTGAGAAGCTCAAGTCCTTCATCCCAAAGTTTTGTGCCAGCCTTAAGAAGTACAACAAATCCAGATCCGTCATAGACATTATCGGCGAGGACCTCACCCGGTTGAGCATCGCTCACTTTCTTCCACACTATTTTCAAGTTTAGTCCTCCAGGATGAAATATCAACGCTATTTGGTATCAGGTAACATCTGTATGGAGATTGCCGAGCTAATCTTTCCCACATGTCCCTCACCTGAGTCAATCTCACGTTTTTGATTTTCTCGATGAAGTCGTCTACTTCAATGGGAAGAATTTCATTAGAAATGAATTCAAGAATGTAGCCCAACAACGAAGAAGTGCTCTCAGTCATCATTTCAAGTTTTCCAATCAGTCTTTTCTTTCCATACTCTACCACAGTTTCTGGGATTTTGAAATCTTGTAAAATACGCTGCACTTCCACTTCGAATTTTGGAAACTTCTCAGGACTCACTGAAGAATATATTCCATACAACCCCGAAGTCTTACCATTATAGTTGAAAGTATGAACGTCATAAACAAGACCTGATTTTTCGCGCAACTCAGTGAAAAGCACGGAGCTCATACCACTTCCCAAAAGAGTGTCGAGCACCAAAAAAGCGGGATACTCTTCATCTTCAGCACCAATGGAACGCCATCCGTATATATTATGAATTTGTTTCAAATCGGATCTTGTTTCCACAAAGCACTTGGAATCGGAAAAAACAGGTTGAAAGCTTCTCTCTTCAACTTTTCGACTGCTTTGAACAACGGCATTTTCAATGATCTTTAGATCCTCATCAGTGTATTTTCCAACAACAGCGACTCTAACAGAACCATATCTTTCAGAGTGGAACGACCTCAGGTCCATTGCTGTTATTGACTCTATGGTTTTCTCGTAGCCAATGATTGACCTACCAAGGGGTTTTGCGATTGCGGATTCTACAAAGAAATCGTGTATTCTCATGTAGTGATCTTCGCGGCTCGAAAGTAGCTCTTCCATGATCACAGATCGCTCAACTTCAACCTTGTCCTCTTCGATAAGAGGATTGAAAACCAAATCCCTTAGAATGTTAACTGCGGTTGCAAAATGAGAATGGGGCACCTTCACATAGAACACTGTGAAGCGACGCCCGGTATACGCGTTGAGTGAACCACCTACGAGCTCTATCTCCCTTTTGAGAGTGTGTTCATCATAGTTCTTTGTGCCCTTGAAAACAACATGCTCCAAAAAATGGGCCGTTCCAGCCTTTTCGTCGTCTTCATAAGCTGACCCCGCTGGTACGACAAAGGCCATTGATGTGGTTCTCACGTTGTCAACCGGTACCAGATACAAAACACCTGACCCTATTTTTTGTATTTCTATCATTGTTCTTTTCTCGACCTTCTGTAATGATCCCTCTTTGAATTTTTCGGTGATGGTTTGGGCTTGTAACCCACTTGCTCAAGTTGAATGCGTCCTATATTGTCTATGTTAGTAACTCGTACTTGAAAGCTCTCGCCAATGTTAACATCACGAACATTTTTGCTGAGCTTGCTGTGGTGGAGGAGGCCTATTTTGCCCGGAAGAATTTCTACGAATATACCAAAGGGTTCAACTCTTGTTACTTTGCCTTCGTATGCCTCACCAATCTTCACTTCTTGAGTTATGCCTGAGACAAAACGCAGGGCTTCATTAACCTGTTTTTCATTTTCTCCTATGACACTCACTCGCCCAGTTTGATCGTCTACAGAAACCTGAACATCGTAATCTTTAATGATTCCCTTTATTACACGTCCACCGGGACCGATGACTTCCGCAACTTTCGAAGGGTCTATGTGGGTAACCTTTATAACAGGTGCATATTTTGAAACAAATGGTCTTGGAGACGAGATAGTCTCATAAAGTTTTTCAAGAATTTTGAGCCTTGCTATACGTGCTTCTTCCAAAGCTTTTTCGAGCAGTTCTTTTGAAACGCCAGATACTTTACAGTCCATTTGAAACGCGGTGATGCCGTTTTTTGTTCCGGCAACCTTGAAGTCCATATCGCCCCAGTGATCTTCAGCTCCCAGAATATCTGTTAGCACCACCTGGTTATCTTCTTCAAATATCAATCCCATTGCAACTCCTGCAACATGTTGTTGAATGGGTACTCCTGCATCCATTAAAGCAAGAGAGCCAGAACACACTGTTGCCATTGAAGAAGAGCCATTTGATTCCAGAATTTCCGATACCACTCTTATGGTATAGGGGAAAGTATCTTCATCCGGCAAAACAAAAGACAAAGCCCTTTCAGCGAGGTGCCCGTGACCTATTTCTCGTCTGCTCGGTCCTCTAATCGCTTTTACTTCACCAGTTGAGAAGGGCGGAAAATTATAGTGCAACATGAACCTCTTGCTTCCTTCTTCGAGCAAGGAGTCGACTACCTGTTCATCCATAGGTGCGCCTAATGTAACTATACCGAGACTTTGAGTCTCTCCTCTTGTGAAAAGAGAAGAACCATGAACCCTTGGAAGGAAGCCAATCTCACATGTTATAGGTCTTATCTCATGAGGTTTTCTTCCATCAAGCCTGATGCCTTTCTTGACTATACTCTCCCTCATACGCTGTTTCAACATTTGCTCATACGCTTCAGAAATATGTGACATATTCTCTTCGACGAGTTCAACGTCAAATTCTTCTTTCAGTTTTTCAACCAACTCGCTGAAGTATTCGCCTACCGCTCTCTGCCTTGATTTCTTTCCTTGTGTGAACAGGCAAGAATCTAAGGTTTCAACGTCCACGAGTTTTTCAAAGTGTGAAAGCAACTCCGCAGGGGGTTCATCTTGCTGAAGTTCTACTTTTTCTACACTGACATCTGAGAGTATTTCCTTTTCGAACTCAACCACTTCTTTGATTGCTTCATGAGCCTTAAGGAGGGCTTCGACCATCTGTGATTCTTCTACCTCTTTTGCCTCCCCTTCTACCATAGTTATTGCGTCCTCTGTGCCGGCAACAACAATATCTAAAAGACTTCTCTTCAATTGAGCTTCTGTTGGCAAAATAACAATTTCACCGTCGATCAGTCCTACTCTTACGGCCGCTACAATCCCATTGAATGGAATATCAGAAAGATTCAAAGCGAGAGAGGCTGCAAGAACACCCGCCAGATCCGGAGGATTCTCCGGATCAGCCGATACAACCGTGACAATAAGCTGAATCTCGTTTCTCATATTCTTTGGAAAAAGAGGCCTAATTGGCCTATCAATAGTTCTTGCCGACAAAATCGCCGATTCGCTCGGTCGACCTTCTCGCTTTACAAAACCACCAGGAATCTTTCCAGCGGCATAAAAACGTTCCTGAAATTCCACGGTAAGCGGAACAAAATCTATACCTTCTGTTCTACGACTCGACATCGTTGCTGCTGCTATAACGGCGGTGTCCTCCATCCTCACAAAAACTGAACCATTGGCCTGTTTCGCCACCTTACCATGCTCGACTACAATTGTTCTACCAAGTAAATCTCGCTTCCATGTTTTCAAGTCAATCACCTCGTATTGATATTAAGAGCGGGCAATGCGCCCGCTCTTGTCTGCTGACAAATTACTTTCGCAGCCCAAGTTTTTCTATTAAACTCTTATAAGACTCTGGGTTTGATTTACGCAAAAACTTTAAGAATTTTCTGCGGCGTCCCACCATTTTCATGAGACCACGCCTGGAGTGAAAATCTTTTGGGTGAAGCTTTAAATGTTCTGTCAGATGCCTTATTCGAGCAGTCAAGATTGCCACTTGCACTTCCACTGATCCTGTGTCCTTTTCGCTAATTCTGAATTCCTCGATGATTCGTTGCTTCTCTTCCTGGTTCACATGCAGCACCTCCACATAAAATCATCCAACAGCTTAGGCAGGGATTCACCCCATGTCCAAGCTGCGGTCTGGAGCGGGCGACGGGGTTCGAACCCGCGGCCCTCAGCTTGGGAAGCTGATGCTCTACCACTGAGCTACACCCGCTCACAGTAATTCTTTATAACACATTCTCATAACAGATTCAAGACTTTTTCGGATCCTTCTAATTCTCTTCAATCAACTTCAGTATTTTCCGCGAATTGTCTCCTTCAAGAATGACAGAATAAAACTTGTAAGCTTCCACATCTACCTTGTCCGCTTTGTTTAGAAAATATCTGCGAACCTTTGATCCAAATACATCTTTTTCTTCCAAGCTCATTCGCGCTACAGCGCGTACAATCTCACGCAACTGGCTATCACTTTTGCAAACTTCGGCAATTTGTTCAATAACTTCCCCCATCCTCACATTTCACTTATTCCATCTGGGCAGGTTCTTTTTGTGAAGTAACAAAAATTCTGAAAGACATCCCAGTTCGTGTCTCGTTGTCAATCAATGCTTCAATGAACCCCGGAACCATGTAAATATCCTTCCCCCCCTCATTCAAGAAGCGCCTTGCCACAGCTATTGCTTTCACTGCTTGGTTAACTGCCCCCGCACCTATAGCTTGTATCTCCACTTTGTCGGCTTTGCTGAGGGCTCCCGCTATGGCTCCAGCAACTTTGTTAGGATTAGAGTTAGAACTCACCTTCAAAATCTCCATTTTACCAAGCCTCCTTAATCTGAGGTGTATCAGTATATGTATTTAATTTTACCATAAGTTTAAGGAATTTCTATTTCCCTCAGGTACCTCGCAGCCTCTTCAGGAGGCATCGGATTAATATAAAAGCCAGAGCCCCACTCAAAACCCGCTACATTCGTGAGACGGGGTACGATCTCCAAATGCCAATGATAATAAAGTTTACCCTCACCGCTGGTTGGCGCGGTGTGCAACATGAAGTTGAAGGGTGGATTATCCAGCGCTTTGTAAATGCGGTACAAGACATTTTTCAACACTCGCGAAAATGACTTTACCTCCGTTTCAGTTATCGTGTTGAAAGAATTGCTGTGTCTTTTTGGAACAATCCATGTTTCACAGGGGAAACGAGCTGCAAACGGTTCAAAAGCTATGAAATCATCATTCTCTTCCACTACTCTCTTCTCATCCGATTTCTCCTGATTCACAATGTCACAAAAAACACATCTCTCCTTATAAGAATAGTACTCTTGCGATCCAGATAACTCTTCAATTGCCCTTTTGGGAATAATCGGAAGTGCTATGAGCTGGCTATGAGGATGCTGAAGAGAGGCGCCGGCATCTCTACCGTGATTCTTAAAGATCAGCACATACCGTATTCTTGTATCCTTAGAGATCGCGTCATATCTCTCCTTATAAGCCCAAAGAACCTCTTCAACCTGCCTGATATCCATCAACGCTAAGTTTGTGTTGTGGTCCGGGGTTTCAATTATGATCTCGTGATAACCAAATCCAGCCATTGCATCGAACATTCCAACGCCATATCTCTGAGACTCTATTTGGTTGTCAACTGCCGGAAATTTGTTTGGAACCACTCTGATCCACCATCCGGGCGTGTTAGGCTCCGTATCAGCAGGGCGAAAAGCGAGGATCTCGGGAGGTGTTGTGTGCTCATTGCCGTAATCAAAAGGACAGAATCCAGCAGCTTCCTCCACCTTCGGCTTGACAAAATCATGAGGCCTTTTGGCTCTTTCAGTCGATATGATCACCCATCGTTTTATGACAGGATCCTTTCTAAGTTCTGGCATATGCGTTCTCCTCCTTAACCCCGTCTTTTTGCTAATGCTTTTTCATAAAGTTTCACATATTCTGAGGCAGATCTCTCCCAGGATAAATCTGTATTCATTGCATTCCTGATAATCCTCTGCCAGTGCTTTTTCTCTTGATTAAAGAAGTAAAGCGCTTTAGCGATACTGGTAAGAAGATATGGAGCGTCATATTTCCTAAATCCAAACCCATTTCCCTCAAGGCTGTGCGGATCATACTCTTTTACAGTGTCTGCCAACCCCCCGGTGTAACGAACCACAGGGACTGTTCCATATCTGAGACTGTACATTTGCCCCAAACCACAGGGCTCATACCTCGATGGCATAACAAACATATCAGAACCTGCGTATATTTTCTGAGCCAATTCCACATCAAAGGTTATGTTTGCCTTAACCTTGTCAGGATAGCGCTGTTCAAGACTCCTGAAGTAGTTTTCATAGCGTGCATCACCAGTACCAAGAACCACAAACTGCATGTTGAACAAAGCCACGTAGTCCATTATTCGGCTGAGCAAATCCAATCCCTTTTGATCAACAAGGCGAGTTATCATTCCCATCAGTGCGACATCTTCGTTTTTCGGTAATCCCAGATCCTCCTGAAGTCTAACTTTATTGATTTTTTTCTTATCGATATGACTCACATCATAATTTGCATATATCCTCTTATCCGTGGCTGGGTTATACTCGGAATAATCGATACCGTTGAGAATTCCAGACAAGTCGTCTGATCTTATTCTCAGAACCCCATCGAGTTTTTCACCATATTCCTCAGTCGTTATCTCGTTTGCATACGTTGGACTAACGGTGTTTATAATGTCGGCAAAGAGTATCGCCCCTTTGAGAAAATTAATCTGACCGTAGAACTCAAGTCCATCTACATTAAAAAGATACTGAGGAAGGCCGGCAAATTCAAGATATTTAGGATCGAAGATCCCTTGATAACCCAGGTTGTGAACAGTCAATACAGTAGAGGTATTGTTAAAAGATGGTTCTGACCTGTAGACGCTCTTAATATATACAGGCACCAAAGAACTCTGCCAGTCATGACTGTGAACGATATCCGGTTTTGAACCAAGCTTCTTTATCAGCTCAAGCGATGCGTTTGAAAAAAAGATGGACTGCTCTGCGAGGTCTGGGCCGTTGTAAACGTCATCTGCAGAGAAGTAGTAGTCATTGGAAATCAAGAAAACGGGCACTTCGCTACCAGGTATTTCTGATTTGTAAACAGAAAAGGTTTGATCTGTACGAAGGACCGGGACTGGGATTTTCTCGTACAGTGGCTCGATATTAAACCCAAACTTCTCCGAATTTTTCGAAACAATTTTATGTAGCGGCATTATGATACTTACATCAATTCCTTGCTTTTTCAGCATCTTTGGCAAAGCGCCAACAACATCGGCCAATCCCCCAACTTTTGCGAAAGGATAGACTTCATAAGATATCATGTAAACCTTCATGCGATCACCTCCAAGCATGTCGCTTGATTATATCATCAGAAAGAAATGAAATCCATCACGTTGTCCACAAAAAATCTGAAGTAAGGTTCGCTGTTTCTCATTCCAAGAACCAATGATACTGGTACAGGAACCTGATAAAACACATGAAGAAAAACTTTTCCCATCAGATTCAAATCATAACTCAACCGCGAATCAGTACTCGATAAAAACTGGAGATGAACGCCAAAATTCAAGCTGTCCAAACCTAACCAACCATCCTCTGCGGCACAGTTTACTGGAATCTCTGGGAATAAAACATCAAGAGAATAAGAAGCTGACTTGGATCTAATTTCACCCGACATGTTCACAAGATAATCTCCCAGCAAGAAACTTTTTGAAGCGCCAAGGTTTATATCCGGCGTAAACATGGCCCACATGGCGAAATCGTAAAACTGTTTATTGTGGACAATGCCCCCATTTTTTCCAAAACAGTATTTAACGCCAGTTGTTGCACTGGCATTCGCTTGATTTCCTGTCTCTAAGCGCCATAAAAGGGCTATCATATCGTCCCTGAGAAAGCTGTTGAGATAAATGGGAAGCTGAAGATCAACATCAAAATTCACTGCTCTGTTCATTTGTGAATAGTGTGTTGCCAGAGAAAGCCCCTTTCTTGCACCTCCTATTAGCTGTACTTGCCAAGCATTCCATGACCAGACTAAGTATCCACCGAGGTACAAGTCCATCAAGTCATCCCAAACACCAGAAGAAACTCCAATCCCCCAATCTAAAGAATAATCCTCACTCACAGCTACATAAGGAAAAGGTACTATAAACCTGAGAGAAGGACTATCCACAAAGTCCGTCTTCTGCTGATTTTCCACACAAGCGTCCTTGTCTCGCACATAGGGAATCTTATTTGCTTTTCTTTTGAGATCTTCAGTATGAGCGCGCGCCCTTTCAAGAGTGTATCCGCCGGGCACAAGTGTGCAAACATAGATATAGTCGTCCATGTTCAACACACTGTAAGCCCCCAATGGCCTTTCTTGAAGCTTAAATATAGAAAGAGTATCTAACTGAAGTTCAAATGGTTGGAAAACTCCTTCATAATCAGCACAGAAATACAAGGAATTGTCTTTTGCTTTTGGGGCGATTTCAACGTACTTATCATCCGTCAACCGATACAGCGAATTGTCCCAGTCTAAAAGGTAGATGTCAACCTGTCCCTTTACCTTTGCGGTGAAGAAAATTCTTATTCCGTCAGATGTTATTTCCAGGGGGACAAAACTATCACTGCCTTGTATTAACTTACGAAACTGCCTATTTCTCAGGTCATATATGCCAATATGCCGCGTACCGTCTTCTTCTTGCCTTAGCATAACAATCTCAAAATCGTTTTTCCAACACAACTTAAGAACTTTATCTATGCTAAGCTTCTTCGTTGATCCTGAGAAGAGAAAGCACTCAGAATCGGTTCCAGAATGAGATGTTGGAACGTACCTGGATATCGCTATTATTCCTGTTCTACTCACTGAAAATGATACGAGATTATCGACATTCACAACTTTAACATTTTCATCGCTGATAGTATCGTAGTACCATATAGCTTCCTCTCCGTTGTACTTAACTGAGTGATAGTAGACTCTCCAAGCGTTGCTTTCGATGCAGGTGGAATTCAATTGTATAGAAGAAATTTCATCCTTGTCGCGCGGCAAATCCGGAATAATCTTATCCCATTCGTGAATTTCCCCCCTAACAAATCTGGAAAATCCAGCAATGGGGTTTGAGAGAAATTTTTCGATAGAACTCATCAACTCGCTTGTGCCGTATTTCTGTTCAAAATAATCTAAAAAGGAAAACCCTTGAACATAACTTGCGCCACCCGGAAGGTAGTAGCCACTCACGGGAGAAGCCGCATACCTCAAGCCAACAGGAGTCAATTTTGCTGCTTCTTGGTAACTCTTGAATCTTGAATCAATTCCTCTTCCTGAACCAGTAACTTTTGTTTCTACATATATCGCAAAACCTTCTTGCAGATACGTTGGTATCATAGATGACTGAACAGCAGCGGCCACAGCGTGACCAAATATGGAAAGCGGTTGAACGTAAGGTGCGAAACTGTTTGACAAAAAAATATGGGCCAGTTCGTGTGCAAAGCAGAATGTAACCCAATCCTTGTAGTTGGGTGAAAAATCAGAAGGATCTATATCATTGGGGTATATCACAATTACATTGTTTACCGGATTTGCATAACCATTCGCGAAAGCAACGTTATCAACAATGTAAACACGAACCCTTTTAGCCACTTTCAGTCCACTGATACTGACTAATTCTTCATATATCCGATCTGCGGATTCGCTCAGTATAACGGCGTGCCTGATTTGCGACGGCTCGTACACAATGTCCACATACCGCGTCTTGATCAAACTGAACTTCCCCAGCGAAAGGACAACGGATGTCACGCCGAGACATAACAGGAAAACAAGGGCTCTCTTCATGCGACTCCATCTAACTTGTTGAGAACAAAGCTTACAACAACGTCTATTGCTTTATTGTTGAACCCTCCTTTTGGAATTATGATGTCCGCTCTTCTCTTCGTGGGTTCCACGTAAGCGTCATGCATTGGCTTGACCGTCTCAACGTACTGATCCACCACCGATTGCATAGTGCGTTCTCTTTCATTTACGTCTCGCATGAGCCGCCTTATAAAACGAATATCACTTTCAGCATCTACATAAACAGACAAATCATAAAGACTGCATATGTCCTCATAATACAAAGCGAATATGCCCTCTACTATGATAACTTCCGGAGGATTGAAGAGAATCTTTTCGGGTTTTCTTACATAACTAACAAAGTCGTATGTTGGTATCTCTACCGTTTTTCCACTGAGAAGACTCTTAAGGTGACTTTGAAGCAGTCTGTACTCTATTATGTCAGGATGATCGTAGTTCAGCGTTCTTCTCTTCTCAAGATCAATATGACTCATATCCTTGTAGTAATTATCCATCGGCAATATCTCACAGCTTTTGGGAATTAATTTTTCCTTCAACTTCTTCGCAACCGTTGTCTTTCCAGATCCTGTGCCTCCACCAAGTCCTATGACAAACACGTCAGCCTTGCCCTCCTTTTAATTTAATCATACCAAATTTATTTCACTCCTCGATTTTTACGAAGAAGTGACATCTTTTTCACAGACAACTGCTATAATATCCAGCGTTGCTGTTAAAAACACGTTTCCCGATCCCGAGCCTCGGTGCCACTTTTGTACGGTCGGTAAGGGAGAGGACGGAAACGGAAGCAAAAACCAAATGGAGGTGTACGCATGTCGATAGTGAGTATGAAGCAACTTCTTGAAGCCGGGGTTCATTTTGGTCATAGAACCAGAAGATGGAACCCCAAGATGAAGCCCTACATATACTCTGCAAGGAAGGGCATCTACATTATTGATCTGCAGAAGACTCTGAAACTCATCGAAGAGGCCTGTGATTTTGTGAGATCCTTGGCAAGTGAAGGCGGAACGATAATCTTTGTGGGAACAAAGAAGCAGGCGCAGCACGTTGTCAGAGAAGAAGCCAAAAGATGCGGTGCGCTTTATGTCGACAACAGATGGCTTGGCGGTCTTTTAACCAACTTCAAAACTATTAAGCCACGAATTGAAAAACTGATCGAACTCGAAGAAATGGAATCCTCAGGAGAACTGGATAAACTACCCAAGAAGGAGCAGAGTCGAATAAGGAAGGTACTCGAGAAACTCAGAAAAAATCTCGGCGGTTTGAAAGGAATGGAAGGTTTACCCGATGCAATTTATGTTATAGATCCACGAAAGGAAAAGAACGCAGTTGCCGAGGCGAACAACCTTGGAATCCCTGTGATAGGGATTGTCGATACAAATTGTGATCCCGAACCAGTGGATTTCGTGATTCCAGCCAACGATGATGCCATAAGATCCATAAAATTAATAACATCCAAAATAGCCGATAGCTATCTTGAGGGTAAAGAGGGAATAGCAGCATCGGAACTTCAAACAAAACAGGGTGCAGAGGAAGCTTCACCAGAGCCAAAAGAAGATGAGGATCTTGATACCATAGATATTGACGATCTCGAAGACGAAGAAGCACAAAGCGAAGAAGACCAAGTTCAGGATAAAAAGGACTGAGAAGCGCTCTATTTCAAAAATGATGAAAGTATATGTAAAAACCTATGGATGCCAGATGAACCTGAGTGATACAGAGGTGATATCTGGCATTCTTGCAAAGAATGGTTTTTCAATCACACAAGATCTCAGCGATGCAGATATAGCTATCTTGAATACGTGTGTCGTAAGACAGAAGTCTCAAGATAAGTTTCACACTATGCTGGGGATCCTGAAAAAGATGAAAAAATCCGGTGCGTTGAAACTCATCGGAATAGCGGGTTGTGGAGCAAACTTAGAGGGCTCCGAGTTGTTGTCGCGCGGCGCGGATTTCGTGCTGGGATCGCGTTCGATTTCAGAGATACACAGCGTTGTTCAAAGAGCCCTAAAAGGCGAAAAGGTTGTCTTTCTTGAAGACAAAATATGCTCTATATCGAGTGAAACACCGCGGCTCAGAAGCTCAAGATTTCACGCCTGGATAACCATAATACACGGCTGTAACCGATTCTGCACCTATTGCATAGTGCCTTACACAAGAGGCAGAGAACGTAGCAGAGAGATGGCAGATATCATCAAAGAAGTTAAGCAGCGAGTTGAAGAGGGAGCAAATCAAATTACATTCTTAGGTCAGAATGTTGATGCGTATGGTAAGGACCTCAAAGATGGAACTTCTCTTGCAAAACTGATAAGATCCACAAGACAGTTTGACGGCCTGTTGAGAGTCTGGTTTCTCACATCTTATCCAACAGATATTACCGAAGAACTGATATTTGAAGTGGCGGAAAACCAAAAAGCAGCGAAATCTTTCCACATTCCTGTACAGTCAGGCAGTGATAGAATACTCAAACTGATGAACAGAAGGTACACAACGGCTGATTTCAAAGAATTAGTTGACAAAATACGTTCATTCGTGCCAAATGCGTCAGTAAGCAGTGACATAATAGTGGGATTTCCCGGAGAAACAGAAGAAGATTTTGAAAACACAGTTCATTTTGTTGAAGAGATGAAGTTCGAAAGGCTGAATCTCGCCATCTATTCCCCCCGATCTGGAACACTTGCTTCCCGGCGTTTCGTCGACAACGTTCCAAGAAATATAAAGATCAAAAGAATTAATCATCTTCTTAAGATTCAAAAGCAAATAAATTCCGAGACAAACAAATCTTATCTTGGTAAGAAGGTAAACGTAATAGTCGAGTCCAAAACTAAGAAAGGCCTGTATTATGGCCGAGACGAACGAAATAAGATAATCGTTTTCCCCTCCGTTAGGGATATCTTGGGCGCTCAAATTAGCGTGATAATCAAAAAAGTCACAGCAGGCCCACTCTATGGAGAAATGATTCATTAATTAAAAAAAGCGGGCTTATTCAAGCCCGCAAAAGCCGTGGGGGGTGTATCTCAAGGGGGATAGGGGGGTTTCTTCCTTTTTCGTGTTTCATATAAATTGTAACTACTTCAAGTTAACAACACTTTCATTTCTTTTTCCTAAGTGCTAACGCCTGAGTTAAGGTTGGATTAAGGCAAAATCTGCCTGTTTTTCTCCCTTCATATTTGATAGACGCCCAACGAGAATTTTTGTTCAAAAAAAGAAAGGGGGATTTCTCCCCCAAATAGTCTTTTAGAAAAACGGAAAATTATTGCAGCTTCTTCAGAAAGTCTGTGATGACGTCTTCAAGATCCGGTTTTCCAATTTCTTGAAGTTCGTACTTAACCCTCACAGCGGGTTTATTCAACTTCATAACGCGCCTTAAATCGATGGGTGTTCCTATGACAACAAGATCAGCATCTGAATTGTTTATCGTCTGTTCCAGCTCTCGAATTTGCTTTTCTCCGTATCCCATCGCTGGAAGTATGCTATCAAGATGATCATACTTCTTGTAAGTATCAATAATTGATCCAACAGCGAAGGGCCTTGGGTCTATAATTTCCGAAGCTCCGAATTTCTTTGCCGCAACGAACCCCGCTCCATAGCGCATTTCTCCATGTGTTAGAGTTGGGCCATCTTCCACAACAAGCACCCGTTTTCCCTTGATCGATGAGTGGTCATCGACGAAAATTGGAGAACTGGCATCCACAACGACCGCTGTCGGGTTCCACTTTTCGATGTTCTTTCTTATGATCTCTATTCCTTCTGAGTTGGCGGTTTCTTCTTTATTGATGACAATCACGTCAGCCATCAAAAGATTTGTCATTCCAGGGTAATAACTGACTTCGTGCCCAGGCCTGTGTGGATCAACGACAACGACCATCAAATCCGATTTGTAAAACGGGAAATCGTTGTTGCCGCCATCCCACAGTATAATATCAGGATCTTCCTGCTCAGCCTGTCTAAGTATCGCTTCGTAGTCAACTCCAGCATAGATCACAGATTTACGATCTATGTGTGGCTCGTACTCTTCGCGCTCTTCAATAGTACACTTGTACTTGTCGAGATCCTCGTACGTTGCGTATCGTTGAACTTTTTGTTCAACAAGATTTCCATAAGGCATTGGATGTCTTATCGAGATAACTTTCTTGCCTTTAGCTCTCAGGATATCCAAAACCCGCCTGGTTGTTTGACTCTTACCACATCCAGTTCTGATAGCACAGATCGATATCACAGGCTTCTTCGACTCGATCATTGTGTGCATTGGACCCATTAATTTGAAATCCGCTCCAGCCGATGTAACGATTGCTGCTTTTTCCATCACGTACTGATGAGGAAGATCACTATAAGCGAGCACAACCTCATCAACATTGTGTGCTTTGATAAGCTCCACAAGTCTTGATTCGGGTTCTATTGGAATTCCATTTGGGTACAGTGAACCCGCAAGTTCTGGTGGATAGACCCGACCTTCAATATCGGGGATCTGTGTTGCTGTGAACAAAACCACTTCATAATTCGGGTTATCTCTAAAGTAAGTGTTGAAATTGTGAAAATCTCTGCCAGCAGCTCCCATAATAATAACTTTTCTTTTGCTCAAGATTGCCACCTCCGAGAGTATTTTTTGCAGATATAGTATACCAATGAAGTAGATTTATAGTCACCACCACAATTTATCGAATATGAACTTTCAGAAGAAAGATGGGGTTTTGTTCTTCTTTATGCTTGAGTATGCGCAGGTATGCTTCACTATAAGTTTCTCACGTTTTGAACCTCACACTTCTTTGGAAACTCGAAATCGCTTGTAAAAATTATTACTTGCCGCTTCAGGGCCTCCTCTTTTATGATATCAATTGCCTTCTTCAATCGAGTTTCATCAAATCTAATCAAAGCATTATCTATTACAAGAGGGAGGGAATCTTCAGGATCCAGAGTTCTATAAAGTGCAATTTTGTAGCACATCAACAGCTGATCTACAGTAGCACGACTCAGAATCTGAGAAGCTTCGTACATCTTCCCCCTAAGCTGAAGCTTCAGTGACAGATCTTCATTCACAACACAGTTGTAGGAGGAACCCACAAAACCCCTGAAGAGATTTTCAAACTCTTTGTGAAAATCTTCAACATACGCACCTGTAAGCATTTCAATTTCCTCAGAAATAGCGCGATGCACATCACCAAGGTTTTCTCTCAGTTGAGAATATAAACGTATTTCCACTTCAAGACGCGATATATTTTCAATCTTTATCATTAACTGCTCGAAAGACACTTCATTTTCTCCGCTGTCTTGCAAAAGGTTCAGTTCTTTTTCAATACGATCTTTTACTTTAGTGAGATCATCTGTCTCAGACTTAAGAAGCCTTTTCTTTGTCCAAATGTCCCATAGCTCGGGCTCTGTTCCATGGAGTTCATCGATTCGCTTTTGTTCAATAGCCTCAAGTATTTTTCGAGTATCTTCGGCAGACTTTTCCAGCTCGCGCACTTCTGCAAATCTCTTACGAGCTTCTTCCAACTGCTCCGGGTCACTGAGGCCAATCTTTTGAAGCTTAGTTTTTAAATCCTGCTCGGCTTCGTGAAGATGTTTTAAGAAATCGTTATACTTCTTTTTCTGAGCCAGGGTTTGTTCTTCTAAGATACTTGTCTCCATCATACACTTTTCCGCATGTTCGAGGGCTTCACCAAGGCGAAGGATCACAGAAGGCATTTCTTCAACACTCTGCAATCCGTACTGTTTTAACTGATTGAAAAGCTCTTTTTCTCCCTCTTCAACTTCTCGCTTCAAATCAATGAGCTCGTGAGTTCCCTTTTTCCAAGAAACATAGGAGCTGTACATCTCTTTCAATTCATCAAGACTGTTCACACCAAAGGATTCCAAAGTTCTCTGCAGAGATCCTTTCTTCTCTTTTTGGAGACTTCTGATCTCAAGTTGAAGCTGTATTTTCTGCTCATTCTCGCTTTCTATCTTTTTCATAACCCTCGAAACAAATCCGAACATAGAAGCACCCATAGCTCCTGATATAATCGCCAAATAAAACCACACGGGATTCAAAAACAAAGCTGCGAAAATTGATCCAAGCATTCCCACAAATGAAACAGACCCAACGATTCTGAAAACATTACTCTGCCTTTCCAATTTTCTTATGTTCTCGTCAAGATCTTCGGCAAAAATCGATAACTGACGAATCCTATCGCTGGAAGATGACGACGAATCCTCAAGGAGCTTCAAGATCTCGTCTCCATTTTCTTCGAACATTTTCCAAACTCGTTGATATCTACTTATGTAGTCTTCGAGTTTCCTTCTCTTTGTCTCAAAAATTCGGTATGAAAGCTCTATGTTCTTAATTCTGAGTTTGAGTGTCTCGAAATTCGAATCTTCGCACTTCAAAAACTCCTTTGCCTGCCTGAGACTTTGGAGTGTCTTTTCCTTTCGTTCTTCGATTCTCTCGATGTCTGAACGTACATGTTGCATATCCTTCCTCGTGATTTTTAGATCTTCAAGAAGTTTCCTGAACTCTTCAAACTGCTCGTCAGAAAGGAGTGGCTTTGCCCGCATTTCTTCGATTTTGCGAAAAATATCGCTCAGTTTCTTTTCGTGGAGTTTCTTCAACTCTTCCAACCGATGGTCGACCTCTTCTTCAAGGATTCTCATATCGTTATTTAATTTTTCTATACGGGAAATGGTATTATTGAGATCCTTCAAAAGTTGCTGCTTCTTCGCAGCAATTTCGATACAAGACTTCCTTTCAATCCTGAGCCGACTCAGTTCCGATTTCAATTGATTCACTTCATTACTTGCTTGCTTCTCCAGTTGTATGAGATAGGACTCAAAATCAGGTATTCTCTCTCGCACCTTCAGCAAGCTATTCGCCTGTTCCATCATTAACATTTTTCTTTTAAGAGACGCCTGTACCGTACCGTCAGCCTTAATAGATGTTGGTATATCCTCTTCATCAGACATCGTGGACATAGATTCAAGATAACGTCTCTCCAGAACAGACTGAGATAACGAGTCACGCAGTAGATCTACGCTGAGCGTCTTCTCGCTGCCATCAGACGTTTCTATCACTACACTTCCGCCGAAATGATCAGATTTCCACGGCTTGTATTTCTCCAGTTCTTGAACCGTGAAACCAGATAAAACACCGACAATAAATTTGTACAGCGTCGTTTTGCCTGACTCGTTCGGCCCCAACACAACGTTGATTCCATCAGCGAAGTCAACGGAGAAATCCTCAATTTTACCAAAACCTTCAACTCTCAATTTTTTTATTCTCAGTTCTCCTCACTCCCCGCAAAATCCATTAACTTCATGAAAGCACATGCGGCTAATGGCTTATCACGCAGATTTTCGTAGACCTTTTTCTCAACGACACTCTTCGGATCTCGAAACGTTGCCAACACTTTGTTTCCAAGAAGTTCCGCTTTCCGGGCTTCTGAGTCTGACATACACCTTGTAACAAGACCAATCTCGCCGTCTTCTCTTTCTTCCACCTCACTCGTCTCAACAACAACGCAGCCTTTGAATTGACTGCTTATCTCGGATTCAACACCATCTTCTAACACCAAAAAGCGAGGTTGTCTAACTTCAACGGGATTAGATGAAAAGGAAAATTCCACCGACTCTGAAAGCACAGAAATATTGTCCGCGATCCACACCGATTCAGTAATCTCGTGATTTGTCAACTGAATCCACTCAAACTCGATGTTCTCTGGAATTAAGTTCAGAACATCTTCTACATCTTGGGGAAAAGCCGCATTCCCGACCAGATCTATTGCAACGTATTTATCAGCACGAAGTCTGAGAAATTCAAGAAATATAGCCTTTTTGAGTTTTGTAACCTGCTTCCAGTCAAGGGGAAACTGAGCGTCCAGATCATCAAAAATTCTGAGTTTGTTCAGGATAACCTTTCTCATGATGATGCCTCCAAACGAGTAATATGAAAGAGAGCCGTAGCTCCAGGTTCAATTTCAACATCTATTACTTCAAGTAAGCCAAGCGTCTTCCATGATCCGCTGCAAAATCTTCTGACAATCCCTTCAACCTTACCAATCGTCTTGTCAAGTTCTATCTTAACTCTTCTCGAGGAGTCCAAATCTAAGTTAGCAACAAAGATGATACCTTCTTGTTCGGACCAAAAAGAAGCGTTCGCTGTCTTACCGTCCTGCCAGTCGAAGTAAACAGGTCTGTAAGTGCCATTACAAATTAGCGATCGATACTGACTTCTCAGGTGCGATAAATCGCACAGAAAACGCACCATATCTTGCCCATCCTCCCAGTGTAGCGCATAGTGGTCGAAAAAGGCAAGTTTCCCTTGAAATTCATCTTCGGCGTTCAACATAAACCTTCCCTGAAAAGAATTGTCTAAGCCCAGATTCATCGGTTGCCTTTCTGCTACTTCCTGCCCAGAGTTTATAAAAAAGATTCCACTGGGTGCAAATGCGCACATGTAGGGAACCAGGTACCTTAAAATTTCTCCATTCCTTCGAGATGCTATTCGTGGAGTATCTGCAGTTTCTGCGGCAGCGATGAACGGTAAAGCAGTACTGGTTGCAACGTTCTGGTAAAATTCGTAAGCCTTTTCAGGACGCGGTAACATCCACCAACTGTTTCCTATTATCGCATCGTATCCAGCTTTTTTTGCATGCTCCGCCCTGGAGAAATCGAACTCTTCTGCCATAAAGACAAAGCCAGGGTCGATATCCCTCGCTTCCTTCATTATCAAATGCTCCAAATCTGCTGGAAGGGCATGTCCCATGTCCAGGCGCACACCATCGATTCCGTATCGTTTCTGATACTCCGGTAAAATAGAAGAAATATAGTTCCACAAATCTATGTTGGGTCTTTCTCCGGGAAATTTACTTGCCTTTATAACATCAAACAAAATGTACGGAGGTTGATTTGGCTGAACCTTTCCAGCTGAAGTTACTGGATGATCTTCATACAGCCTCAAAAAGGTAATGTCATCCCATGTAGGCTGAGGATCGTTTATCCAATCTGAGAAACCCGGAGCAGTTATGAGCCCAAAAAATCTGACAAGATCGGAAATGAAATCAGAGTCATTGACCTTTTTTACAAACTCATTCCACTTTCTCTGATCGCTTGTCTTGGGATCAAACTCAAACCGCTTTAGATGTTTGATAACGGAAGGATAGTCGTAAATAGCCCTCATTTCATGATATTCTGGAATTTTGAATTCAAGATCGTCAATTCTTGGAGGCGCGTATTCATAGAGGTCTTCCACTCGAATCCAGTAGAACCATTCTGGATGTTGAAGTATCAAGTTGGAATCTCGAGCGGCTGTTCTGGGTATGAAATCCGTCAAGATCCTTATTCCCAAAATATGAGATGCTTCCACGAGCGCGGCAAATTCATCCTCGACCTTCCAATCACTGAGTAAAGGATCATGGTATATATCATCGATCTTCATGAAATCCTTGACGGCGTAGGGGGATCCCAACTCCCCTTTCTTAAAAACATTGCTTGAACGTGTTACTGGAAGCAAATACAGGGCGTCTATTCGGAATTTCTTAAGAAATGGCAGTAACGCTATCATTTTTAAAAACGTTCCAGACTCTCTGTAACCGAGAACATCATCCTGTTCAAATCTTCCAAATCCCTTGTGATTGTAAGCGGCGGTTGATCTTATTAGAGCACCGTAAATAGTAGCTCCTTTGATCCAATCTCGGGATATTTCATTACGCTGCAAGCAAATTGACTGATTGTAATCAACTGATTTGTCAGAGCGCGCGAGAATCCATTCAATTATCTTACCGAAAAACTCTCCTGGATCGACAAACGCTTTCCCGCCAGAAACCTTCACAGAACCATCATACCAGTCGGGAACCCATAGTAATGGCACACAGTAGTTCAACTTTTCACTTGGTCTTAGTGATTTTCTCATTTCCGTCAAATACACCATATCACCTCAAAAACTTTCCAAATAATCTTTCTGATCTTTTCCAAGAGAGTCAATAGTGATTCCCATACACTTTAGCTTTGCTCTGGCTATTGACTCATCAATCTCTTTGAGAACAGGATACACTCCAGGCTTCAAAGAATGTTGAGTCAGGTATATCAGTGACATAACCTGAACAGCAAATGATAGATCCATTATTTCAACGGGATGACCATCTGCACCTGCCAAGTTAACGAGTCTACCCTCCGAAAGTAGATAAAGGGTCTTCCCATTGGGGAGTTTGTATCCATCAACATTAGGCCTTGCTTGAAACACATCAACGCTAATCTTGGAAAGTGCTTTCACATCTATTTCGACATTAAAATGCCCGGCATTTGCGAGTACAGCCCCATCCTTCATGAGAAGGAAATGTTCCTCACCTATAACATTGATATCCCCAGTTGCCGTGATAAAGAAATCTCCATGCTCGGCGGCTTCCTTCATAGTCATTACAGTGAACCCATCCATAGCAGCCTCCAGCGCACGCACAGGTTCCACTTCCGTTACTATGACCCTGGCTCCCAAACCTTTGGCTCTGGAAGCTATTCCCCTTCCACACCAACCATAACCCGCGATGACAACGGTTTTGCCAGCAATAAGAAGGTTTGTATTGCGCATTATCGAATCCCACGTCGACTGCCCTGTCCCGTATCTGTTGTCAAAGAGATATTTTGTGTGAGCGTTGTTCACAGCAATCACAGGAACTTTCAAGAGCCCGGAGTTGTGGAGTGAACGCAGTCTTCTCACACCTGTAGTCGTTTCTTCGGTAACACCCTTAAGTGTTTCAACAACAGGGTGATTTGTGGTATAAGCAGTTACCGTGAGATCTGCTCCATCATCCAGGATCAAGTCAGGCATGAAATCCAGCACTTTCCTGATTCCAGTCTTGTACTCATTTTCGTCGTGAGTGTGTTTTCCATAAACACTTATTCCGAAATCCTTCAAAGCAGATGCTACATCATCCTGCGTACTCAATGGATTACTACCAGTTATAGCGACAACAGCGCCCAACTCTTTCAATGTCATTGCGAGATAGGCTGTTTTCGCCTCCAGATGTATGGACATGCCAATCTTCACATCTTTCAACGGTTGGTTCAGCCGCTCGTCATCCCTTATCTTGTTCAAGAGCGGCATGTACTGAGAAACCCACTGTATTTTTTGTTCACCAAGTTTCACAACAGTTCCCACCTTTCAAAGGATTTTTACAACAAGACGTATCGCATTTTCTGGACATACTTCATGACACACATAACATCTTATGCATTTTCTTGTGTCTACTCGATGTGCATCGATATCTATGGCGTGCACAGGGCATCTCTTTTCACATATTCTGCAGGAGACACACCTGTGCTTGTTTATTTTCGGCACGCGCACCGTTGATCTCACAATCTTTTTCAGAAAGCCCGGAATGGGAAGAACATGTGATGTGGAAGGCAACTTGATAGATCCTTCCCAGTCTCCAACAACTTCATACTTTTCTATCAGTTTCCTTTGCATAGATTCATTTATGGTATAAACAGATTCGGGTTTAACACCAAGCCTCGCTGCGATGGCGTGATCCAAAGCAAACGCATTTTTGCTCGCAGCTATCAATCCAAATCTTTTCTTTTCTCCATTGCTGGGACCATCACCTTCCATACCCTCAACACCATCAATAACTGTTAGAACTGGATTGACAAGTAGATGAACATCTACCAGCAGTTTCGCGAAGTTCTCATTCGTTCCACATCTAACGTGCCACCGAGATTTCTCTAATCCTGGCACGCAACCAAAAGTATTTTTGACTCCAAGTGTCAGAACCATCTGCGCGTGAGTCTTGAGCTTTGCAATATTCACGACTTTGTCCGCATCAAACACAACAGAAGAAATATTGATTCTCTTATACACTTGCCCGTCTTTCTTGATAGGATTGTTAAGATCTATCACTGGAACAGATAGTTCTTGGCAGACCTCCATGATTCCACAAGCCTGCGCCACCTTTACGGCTGATCCAACAGCAGGACTATCAGCTACAAACGGTTTCGTTCCCATTTCTAAGAGAAACTTCAGTACACCGCGGACAATTTCGGCACGAGTGGTAACAGCTCGCTCAGCGGGACGTGGGGAAAGCATGTTCGCCTTTACAAGAACTCTTTCGCCTGCGCGAAAATCTCCGGAAAATTCGTCTAAAATATTTCTTAAGACTCGATTTGAGTCACTGTAAGTGTCACACTTTTGCAAGTAAACTTTCAAAGTTTCCCCCACTTTCCGGCTCATATTTTACACGATTGAGATACGAAAAATCTGAAACTGCTACCAGATAGCTCTTATTATATGGTGACCTCCTCTCATCCCCTTAAGGG
>Ga0209834_10000060_pt1 | contig 57904 bp, 70 predicted proteins | sample Mar14236cmmetaG_FD_184134 | JGI IMG/M metagenome (GOLD analysis project Ga0209834, IMG submission 184134) | Marine hydrothermal vent microbial communities from Guaymas Basin, Gulf of California to study Microbial Dark Matter (Phase II) - Marker... ... | reverse complement strand
CCCCAAGCGCCTGTAGCGCACCTCCCGCAAGTGGCCTCCCCACCGCAAACGCCCCCGCCAGGAACATCGCCGCATACGGATGCTTCTCGACGAAGTTAGCAATCCTCGTTATCACCCGCGCCAGAATCGGGGCAAGCTGCACAAGGGCCTTTGAGGTCGCGACGATGGCCTGCGCCATCGCGACGAATGCGTTCTTCAGCCCCTCGACGAACTTCTGCCACTGCTCCTCACCGCCGAATAGCTCGGCCCCGAGCTTGTTGATGAACGCTTTGACGCGCGTGATTACGTCCCCGAACCCCGCCATCAGCGCGTCGCCAACCTGCTTGACGAAGCGCCCCAATGCTTCCTTCGCCGACCCCTCCGTGCCGAAGCTCGCCCACAGTCCGCGCAGCGCGTTCAATACGCCTCGCACCACCGCCCCGACCCGCCGCCCGAGTTGCTCAGCCCAACCGGCCTGACTGATCTGCTGGGCTATGTTGCGCAGGATGTCCACGAACCCGCGCGCGCTTGGGTTTATCCCGCGCGCGAACTCCACGGACAGCTTCTGCACATCCCCGACGAATGCCCGCCACTGCCCCTGCAGCGTGTTGAGCTGCTGCTGCTGCATGTCGTACGCGCGGTTCGTGCCCGTGATCTGTTCGCGCAGCCGCGCGTACTCCTCGATGTTGCGCCGCAGGATCATGACCGCGCCCGCCGCCCGGACGCCGAATATCTTCGCGAGCAACTCCGGCGGCAGCTTCTGCAGCTTCTGCATTACGTCAACCAGACCGTGCGTCTTGATGTTGAGGTCGGCAACGGACAGCCCGTATCGAGCCAGCGCCTTCTGGTTCTCTTTGGTGACGTTGAGCAGACTGTACAGCGTCATGCGCAACTGCGTCCCGGCCATGCTCGCGTCGAGCCCACGGTTCACGAGCAACGCCAGCGCCGCGAGCGTGTCCTCCAACTGCAGCCCGAACTCCGCCGCCGCCGCGCCGACGTACGGCAATGACACGGCCAGTCGGGTCATGTTCATCCGGCTCTTGCCAATCGTAGCAGCGAGAGCGTTGACGATGCGGTCCGTATCCTCGGCATTCAGCCGGAACATCTTCATCGTGCTCGTGACCAGTTCGGTGGTGAGCCCCATGTCGGCCAGCGTGCCTTCCGCCAGCGCCAGCACGCCCGGCATTGTTCGCATCACCTCGTCGATGCTCAGCCCCGCGCTCGCGAGCGCGTAGAACCCGTCCGCAATCTCCGTCGCCATCTTGTTGGACTGCTGGGCGAGTTCAAGGCCGAAGTCCGACAACTTCGCGCGCGCTTCCGTAAACGCGTCGCCCACGAGGCCCGTCACAGCCAGCGCATTCACGACCGCCTGCTCGTAATCAGCGAAGGCATTCAGCGCCCGTCGGCCTATCTCCTCGGCAATCACTGCGCCCGCCACGACCGCCATGCGCGCCATGTTCCACAGGCGCCGGGCGACGTTAGCCACCGTCCGCCCGATGGCCGCAAGCGCCCGCGCCCCGACGCGCCCCATCACGCGGAAGCCGGTATTCACGCGCTGGGCATACCGCTCGATGCCCCGCAGGTCACGTTGCGTCTGGCGGTACGCCTGCTGCCCCTGGCGCTTTGCCCCCAAGACTACGCCATATTCTATCGTTCGTGACGGCATCGGCTACCTCGGCGAGCAGCGACAGGATGTGTTGCCATGCCTCGATGCGCCATCGTGCGTGCGCATCTATCGGCTGGCCGCTCGGCGGCTGCCCCGTGCGTTCCAGCCACAACGCTTCCTCCCACAGCACCGCAATCCAGTGCAGCAGCGCCCGTTCGGATACATCGCAAAATCGCTCCTGCAACAACTCTCTCTCGTGCTCCCGCCGTGCGGCCTCGCGTTGCGCCGCTATCCGCCGCAACCGCCGACGCTCCTCCGGCGGCGACTGCAGCGTCACGACAGGCCCGTCCGTCCGCTCGGTCTCTATCTCTACCTCCGGCTGCGTCAGTTGCCAGAGGCCGCGCTCCTGACCCGTGCGTTCGTCCTCTATCAGCCTTGCCGCAAGGCGGGCTGTTCGGACAAAAAAGCCTCGAACGCCTCTCGCGCGTCGCCCGTCCGCCCCGCAACGTAGTCCATCGCGCCCTCGATGTAATCCGCGAGCTTGGGCGACATGCTCTCATAGACGGCGAGGTTGTGCTCGTTGCGCCCCTCTTTCTCGCGCTTGTAGGTCACGCGACCACAGGCATTGCCGTCCGCGTCAACATGCGGCAGGCAGAAGTCCACAATCTGCGCGTAGCACTTTTCGAGGAAAATCGCCCAGCCATCCACGGTGCCCGCGAACTGCGCGCGCTCAGGCTCGCCATCGCCCCCGAGTTCAACCCGGTCGGCGCGGAACGTGAGGCCCGCCGGTTCGATCCGCCGCTCACCGCGATTGTCCGGCGCCCGCACCTCGATGAAGTACTCTTGCGGCAGCGTCGGGATGCCGAACCGCACCGGCTGCCGCTCAATCACAATGCCAAACTGCGCCCAGTCGCCGCCTGCCCTCTGCTCCTCGTCTTTGCGCTCGTCGCTCATCGTCTACCTCCCGTTGTCTGTGTCCCGCAGTCTGCCAATCCACTCCCGACACTTCCGCACGCCTCTGGCGTATCGCCCGATGTGTATCCACGCCCCGCGTGTTTCCGCCGCGCACAGGGCGTCCCGAAACTCCTGCGTCTCCGTATCCCCGCGCAACTCGAAGGCTATGCTTCCCTCCCGCGCCTGCCGGTCCCCCTCTTCACGCAACGCCTCCGCATCCGCGGCATCAAGCACCCGCGCACCGACAATCGGAAACCCACATGCGTGCAACACCGCGGCGCGCGTTATGCTCGTGGTCACGTAGCCAGCCATGCGCTCTATCCCTCCCTGCGTCATGTCTCCGCGATGGTGATCGGCGCGGTCGTCCCGTCCGCGCTCGACAGCGCTGTGAAGGGCACGCCTTCCTCGATGATGGTCTGGCTTGCATCGCCACCCGCGTGCAGCGCCTGGCCGGTGTAGACGATGCGCGGCAACTCGAGGGTCACCGTCCCGACGGCAGACCGCTCGCATACTATCTTCAGCGCCGCTTCCTGACCATTGAGGAAGTCGTTGTAGACTGCGGCGTCGATGAACCGCCGGTCAAACGTTCCCGTCACCAACTGAATGCCATTCGCCAGATACTGCGGGTAGAGTTGCTTGTTGACGGTCGCACCATCGCCGGCGCTCTCGATCTGATTGTCGATCTCGATGGTGACGTTGTGGACGGCGTTCGTGGTGGCGTACGCGCCGCCGCCGGTCTTCATCTCGATGTAGCTCTCGTGCTTCTCATACGGCGTCGTCGTCACCGCGTCCTCGCTCGTCAGGTCAACGCCCGTGTCGCCGAACTTGCCCGTCACGTCCATCCGCCACATCGGTGTACCCGAACCCGTGAACTCCAGCCGCGCCGACGCGCACTTGCAATCCCGGAACTTCCGCCGCGTAGTGACGAACTCCACCGCAATCGTCGCCCACTTGCCCTGCCCGTCGGAGTCGCGCGTGATGATCCAGTCGATCAGGTCGGAGCTACCGCCCGGTATCGGCCACAACGTCAGGCTACCCGATACCGACTGAACCTCCCGCAGGTAGTGGTTCTGGTACTGTACGCCGTCCGCCCAGTCCAGAAATGAGTAGGCGGGGTCTTCGCTGAGACTCTCGGCCTCGGGCAACCGCCAGACCGTAAACGATCCCGCCGCCGTAATATCCTCGCCCTCGCTGTTCTGGAGCGCGAAGCCCAGCTTTGTCCGCTTGCGTTGTATCAGGCTCATTGCTACCTACCACCTCCGGCACCTCTCGCGCCGAGGTTAGTCATTACGTGTACTCTCCGGCTTCTCGCCCTATCTTCACCCGCACGTCTATGCCCGCGGCCCGCACGCGCCGCGAGAACCCTTCGATGTTCAGCCCCGGCGTCGTGCTGCACCGCATCGCCAGCAGAATGTCCTCCGCCGCGCCGCCGAGCGTCATGTTGTCGTAATCGTCGAGCACGGCTGCAATCGCGTCCGCGTACGCGGCCAGCGCCTCGTCAGCCTCCTCCGGGTCGTCGTCATGGATGACCACCAGCACGCGGAAATCGTACAGGCGCTCGATGTACGTGTCCGCCCCGCCGATGGATGGCCCGGCGCCGCCCTCGCCCTGCGACCATCCCATGAAGCGCACCACAACCGCCGGGCACTCGTGCGTGCTTCTCGGCTCGTCCCGCTTGCTGAACCACGTCTCGATGGGCGGGAGGTTCAGCGCCGTGAGCTTCGGAGGCAAATCGGCCTTCAGCGCCGACAGCAAGCCAGCCCTGATAGCGTTCGCGTAGGTGGTCGCCATCCTCTCAGTCCTCGACGAACAGGTGCTTCATGATGATGTCCGCCCACGCCTCGTCCTGCTCCCGCGTGGGGCGGATGGCCTCACGCTTCGGCAGGTTGCCCGCGCCCACGGCGTGCAGCAGGCCGAGGTTGAACATGCGACCCTTCTTGCCCACGACCGCAAGGCTTCCGATGACCAGGCTGTCGCGCTCTATCCACCGCACCGCCGTCGGCCAGTTGCTATCCGTCAGCGATTGCGCGAGGTCGCCGCGCGCCACCAGTATCGGCATGTCGCCGAAGAGGCGCTGCTTGCGCTTGCGATAGCGGTCGCTGAGCGCCCTCCAGCGCGGACGCCCTCCGTAGGCCCCGCTGGCCTCGAATACCTCCTCCTGCTCGCCCTCGAACTGCGCCACGATACCGCGCCATGCGGGCGTCAGGTCGGCCTGTGCGCGAAGCGCCCTGTCGATGACGGCCATCGTCTCCTCGAAGCCGTACGTGACTACCGACAGTTCAACGCCCATTACCACTCATCGCTCCGCGCGAACCAGGCGTCGAGGTAGTCCTGCTCCGTGCTCGTGAGTGAGTCGTACCCGTCCTCCGGATCGAGCCCGGGGCCATCCGTCGCGACGCTGGCATCGCTGAGTTCGTCCTCGCCGCTGAGGATGCGCGCAAGCTCGTCCATGACCTGCTTTTCGAGCCCGTCGGCGTGCGCGTTGCGCTCCTCGGGGTCGTCGTTGGCGTGGAACCATTGCAGCGCCCGCGCCGCCGTCAGCCGCGCACACAGAGACACTATCCGCCGGTAGGCAATCGGATTCGCCGCGCTCGTCACAGGCAGCGAGTAGACTGTGCCCAACATCCCGGTCACCAGGTCCTCGCACGCCTGCTGGACCGTCGTCCCGTAGTTTCGCAGGTCCACGTTGCCCTGGAACCCCGACGGAATGTGCTCCTCGATGTCCGCCCAATCAGCGTACATTCGCCATTACCCTTCGAGCGGCATCTCCTCGTGCGCGAGGTCCCGCCACGTCTTGAACGCAGGCTGCTTGGTCCGCTGCACGCTCGCAAGCTCCTTGCGCAGCATGTCGCGCCGCTCGTTTGCGCCCCACATGTCCACGTTCTCCGGGTCGCGCCCCTTTGCCTCGGCGCGCTCGATCTCCACCTCAAGCCAGCGCAGGTAGGCACTGCGGTCCAGGTAGTGCCCCGCCGCCGTCTGGAATACCGCGCCCTCCGGCAACTGCGGTTCGCTCACGCGTTCAAGGTCGTCCGCGCTCAACACCTGCGGCCCGTCATCGACCTTCTCCTCGCTCGTCCTCTCCTGCGTCTTCTCTGCGTCCTGCATTTTGCTCTCTCCTTTGTGCCCTCATATGCTCCCGAACGCAATCAGCGTCACGGTCGCGGCGTTGGCCCCGCCGTTCACGGCGCGCACGCGGAACTGATAGGCGTTGATGTCGAGCCGCAAGACGCCGCTACCGTCCGCCGTCAGCGTCTTGCTCGTGACGTAGTTGCCGCCGGTCGTCGTCAGGTCGCGCACCGGCACCCCCTGCCGCCACGTGCTCCCGTCCTCGCTGATGTCCACGTACAGCGCGACGGACTCACTGCCCGTCCCCACGTCGATGCTGTAGTAGACGTCAACGTGCCGGTAGGCCGGAAACGTCACGGCCCCGCCCGTGAGCGTCTTGCCCGCCGCGACCGCCTGTGCATCCGCGATTATCTGCTCCATGCAGCACCTCCGCCCGCCTCGTGTGAGGGGCGGCAGGGACGCTCGCCGCCCCTCCCTTTAGCGCGCTACAGCTACCCGTCAGTAGTCAAACGTCGGGTCCGTCCAACTCGCCCCGCCAAGGTAGATACAGGCACCGGCGCCGCGCTGCGTCACCTTCACGCTCCCATAGCGCCGGTACATCGTGACGACCTTCGTGAAGTCGTCTTCGGTCTCGGTGATGAGGTCCTTCCCCGGCCCTTCCACGTCGCGCCAGTAACACGGCTTGACGTTGGTGTCGACGATCAGGACGTAGTTCTCGGGCACCCAATCGTTCACCACGAGCGGCACGCCCGCGAGGGTGATCGGGTTCTCGGGGAAAACCCCGGCCTCCTGCAGCCGGGCAATCGTCGGCGTCGTGACGTAGTTACTCGTCGTGTTGAGTTCGGCCTTGCCCACCAGCTTCTCGGCCTGCGCGGAGTTCATCCAGCCCATGAGGCCGCCATTCTGGGCGTACCCATGCTCCAGGATGGTCTGCGTCCCCGCCGCAATATGAGCCACCGCCAGCGAGCCAGAGACATTGTAGGCCAGGTAGTGGTCATGCGACGTCGTGAAGCTGTTCATCTTGTAGGCAGGCGGGGCGACGGACATACTCGCATCCCAGAAGCCTCCGTCCTTGAGCATCGCCGCGATGACAAGCTCCTGGATGAGCCGCTCGTCCGCCTTCATCGCGTCCTGCGCCAGGTCGCGAACCTCCTGCGAACTCAGCCCCCGCTCCCACGCCTCCTTGCTGTGCCCGACGGCCAGGTGATACTTCACGGGCTCGCTCAGGCTGATGTCGCGGTACAGGTAGCGGTCCCAGCCGGGCTCGCCATGATCGTCGCCACCCGTCCGAAACCGCGCGGCACTCTGCGCCACGCGTACCGTCTTCTTCTCCGTCCGCACGCAGAACAGGTCGCGGAACAACTCGCGCTCTGCGGCGGTCAGCTCGATCGACCGAGTAATCTCGGTGTAGAGTATCGAGCTGGGCACGTTGTCCGTGGTGATCAGTCCCTGCGGTGCTCCCACAGCCATCAGTCTACACCTCCGTTACGCGGTCGGAATGTTGTACGAGAGTTGCGGCTGGAAGTACCAGATCTTATCTGAAATCGCTACACCAATGGCCTGCTTGCCCGAGCCGCCGGTCTGCGTTTCCGCGCCGGCGGTCGTGGAGAGATACACAAGCGCGCCCTTGGTGAGCGAGCTTCCGTCGTTACGCACACCCTGCGTGATGATAGTCACCGGGTCGCCGCTGCTGGCGTCCGTGTCTACGGCGCCGATGCACGGGCGCAGGTCCGAGTCATCCGCATCGGCCTTGTACACCTTGCCGTCCGCCGACTTGATGCACACATTGTCGCCCGACGACAGCGCCTGACCAGCCTCCAGCGAATCGGCCCAGCTACTATCAACCCTCACAAAGACAGCCACGCAGGTCACCTCCTATCGTGGCGGCGCGCAACGCCCGCGCCGCGTGTTCAGATGTTTGCGCCGTACTGCGCCTTGATCGCCATGTCTATCGCCTTCTGCGCGTCGCGCGGGTCCGTCAGCTTCTCGCGCTCCGCGAACTCCACCGCCCGCCGCTTGGTGTCCTCGGCGACGTCGAACTTCTCGATGGCCTTCTCGATGCTCCCGGCCTCGGCCATCCCAATCGCCGACGTGCCCCACTCGCCCAGCGGCATCGTATCCAACCCGCCATCGCAGAACTCCACGAACTTCTCGCGCATCTCGTCCGGCAGCGCGAGGTAGATGTCGCGGGCAAGCTCGACGGCGTGCGGCGCGAGCCTTGCGGTGTAGCGCACGACGCCGCGCGCCTTCTCCACCTGCCCGTACTCGCCGAACTCCATCCCGGCGAACACGTCCTCGGCGGCGCGCATGGCCTTCTCGCGCTCAAGCTCCGTCAACCGCTCCTGCATGGCGATGAACTCCGCCATGCTCACGCTATCGCTCTCCTCTGTCTCCACCGCCTCCACGGGCTCCTCGGCAGCCTCCACAGCATCGTCATCCGGCTCCTGCTGTGCCTCGTCCGTCTCAGGCTCCGCGTCGGCCTCCGCGGTCACTTCCGCCCCGGCGTCCGGCTCGGCGGCCTCGACCGCAGTCTCCTGCTCTTCCGCCGCCTGCACTGCAGGTTCCGCCCTCTCTCCGGCGGCGGGCTCCGTGTCGGCAACACTCTCGTCAGGTTCCACCGCGCTCACATCCTCCGGCATCTCGTCACCTCCTTCGTCGATTGGTGTGTACTCCGACATAGCTATCTGCAACTCCGGCTGGCCTTTGAAGACCGGCCTGTTCGTCAGCGCCACGCTGCGCACCACGCACGGCACCTCGTTGCCCTGGCTATCGACGTACGGCTTGTCGCGGGTATGCAGCACCGGGCTGATGTACTTGAAGCGGCGCTCCCGGATGGCCTCCGCGCCCGGCGGGGTCCACTCGAACAGGCCCCAGACACCATCGTCGCGCAGGTCCACGTCTTTCAGCCAGCCGTACGCGCCATCCGTCGAAATGCGGTGGCCCTCAAGTTCATCGACCGGAATGTCCTGCCCGCGCACTCCGGCCTTCACGTTGTTCGCGAAGTCCTGCGCGTCCTCCGGCGTGATCTCGACGACGCCGTAGCGCGGATGATGCCAGCGGCCTACCGGCACGAGCGGATGCCAGGATTGCGGCAACGCCTCGGCATCCTCGCCCCCGTCGCAGGCCAGCGCCTCCGGCTGCACCTCGGCCAGCGCCCGCACTTCCTCGTCGTCGAAGTACACGACGGGTTCGCTCGTCTCTATCCCGCGCCGCTTGAGTTCCTCCGCCAGGATGCGACGCGCCTTCGCCTGCAGCCGCTTCTTCAGGTCCGCCGACAGGTTGCTCTGCGGGATGCGCGCTATCGCGTTCCGCAGGTGGGGCAGGTCGATCTCTCCCTGCGCATTCCGGTACGGGAAGTGCCGCAGGGTGCGCGGCACGGTCCTGTCTGTCTCGTCCTTCTCCCCGCCCGGCTCGACGTACAGGAAGTCCTCGTCTTTGAGGTCGTTTATGTACGCCCTGCTCCACTCGGCCATGGCTACCTCACTACCCTCCGTTGCGCGGCGGACCCACCTGCCGCCGCGCACAACATACCGCTTCTCAAACTGTGCCCACGCCACCGCCCACGGCGAGTCTACCTTCCCCTCGGCCTCAAGCGCGTCCGCCATCTCAGCCACCCAATTCGCCTGTTCCAGCGTCAGCGGCACGTCCTTGTGCTTGCGCACCTGTGCGGGTACATCCTCCAGCCGGCTCCACGGCATTACTCGCCGACCTCCGCGCTTCGGAAATGCAATGCCGCTATCCGTCCCCGTCGCGTCAGGCGCAACTGCCGCGCGTCGCGCTCCCGGTACACTGCCTGCCATTGTGGTACTATCCGCGCGCCGATGCGTGTCGCGCCGATGTTGTCGATAGCCTCGACGACTGCAGTCGGATGCTCGCGTAGCAATGCCGTCCGCGCCGCCGCCTCGCTGCTGGCCCCCACCACCGTTGTCCGCGGCTCGCCCAGCACCTGCACGACGCGCATCCAGCCGTGGTCCACAAGCGGGGCCAGATCGTTGGCCGCGATGAATGCCTCCACATCGGGCGCTGGCAAGGTCACCGCCCGGTCGAGCAGCGACACCAGCGTCTGGCGCGCCTCCGCCGTCGGCAACGTTTCCGGCATCTTCAGGAAGTCTATGCGCGTCACGATCTCCCCGGTGCGCGGGTCCTTCACGCGCCTCACGATGAAATCGCGGCCCTCCGGCGTCGCAGGCACGCGCAGGTCCCGGTACTTCTGCGGCTTGCTCACGAAGTGCCCGTGCCTGTCTACGATCTCTTCCGGCGGCGGCTCGAACTCGCCGACTTCCTGCGCCTGCGGTTCGTCGGCGGCGTAGTAGACATACACATGGCGGCAGTTATGCACGACGATGCCCTCGGCGACGTAGCTTTCGGCGTCCTCGACCGCGATGTTGTACACTTCCCCGCGATAAGGCATGTATCCTGTTGACACGGCCCGAACGTGACCCTGTTGCGCCGCGTCGCCGCTTATCAACGCATCGTCGCAAACAACGTTGCCTGCTGGCTTCCAGCCACTATCAGTCAGCACCGGATGATCCGCCGTTAGACGCAACGTATGCCCGCCCTCGGCCTCAAGCTCAACAATGTCCTCGTCAACCTCGCGGCTCATAGTCTCGGTCACGCGATGCCATTCGCCGTCGTGACCCAAGACCTCCGTGCCGACCGTTATCTGCTCGATTGGCCGCCAGCCGTCCCGCGTCAGCACTCGCGTGCCTGCCGGGACGCAATTGATGTGTACCGGCGGCATGAACTTGTGGTATTCATTGCTCCCCACCCGGAAGCGCGCCCCGAGCAGCATCCGGCACAGCGGGCACGTCTTCTCGTCATCCGGCCCCCAGAACTCGGCGACGGCCGCATTCTCCGGCGGCGTCATCCCGTAGCCGCCCCACATGCCCGCGCCCGCCGCCTTCCCGGCCTCGAACGCCCGCTGCGTCGCCACCGCACTGGTCGCGGCAAGCTGCTTGCCAGCCTCTTTCGCCGCAACCGGCCCCAACGCGACGCCGTAGACGCCGCCGATGACCTCCTCCGGGTGCTCCAGCGCATAGCGCGCCAGTTCCGGGTCGCGCACCCGCTGCGTTATCCGCGCCACCGTAGGCCGCAGGGCCATCACGCCTCACCCGCCTGCAGCTTCTCGGTAGCTATCTCGGAGGCGGCCAGCAGGTCCTCCGTCGCCTGCCCGCTCATCGTGGCGTTCGTCAGCGCCATCGCGTTGCGGAGGGCGGCCTCGATGTCCATGCCGCCCTGCAGATCGTTCATCAAGCCCTGCCGCACGACGAAGCTTACGATGCCGGTGTGATACTCGGCCAGCGACCGCGCCTGCGCACGTATCCATTGCCGCAACTCGTTGGGGATCGGGCGCGGCTTGTCTTCGGTCGCCGCAATCGCGTCGCGGCCAAGCTCCACCACGCTCAGCAGATACTTGCGCAGCCAGTTCTCATACTTCCCGGCCAGCGGGACGCGCACCTCCGCCATGTCCGCCCAGCGCCGCTCCTCCACTACGGGTCGCAGGCGCTGCAGGTACTGCCGCACCATGTCGCCGATGATAGCCTCGCCCTCGGCGCGGAACTCGTCCTCAGCCTTCTGCAACTGCCGCGACGCCTTGCCCTCAGCGAACAGCACCGGCTCGATACGGTCATCGCCCACGTGCGAGGTCTCGACCTCTTCCGGTTCCGGCTCGGGCGCGCCCTGCTGCTCCTCGACCGGCGTCTCCTCCTCCGGCATCTCCGGCAGGTCGAACGCCGCGCGCACGTACTCGCCTATCTCGTCGCCCCGGTCCAGCAGGCTCGCATCCGACAGCGCCTTCAGCATCTGCGCCAGGGCCGTGCTGTCGCGCACGCCAATGTCCTCGCAGACGAGCCGGGGATACTGCTCGCGCTCGCCCCAGTTGTAGGCTACCCGCTGAGGGATGGCGTAGCGGTTGATGTAGTCACAGATCCATTGCGTCGTCCCGTTCAAGCTGGAGAGGAACAGCGAGGATGCATCGCGCGATAGCGCGTACGCGCCGGTGTTCTCGCCCTGACCCAGGCCGATGAACTGCGCGAGGCCGGTGCGAAGCAGCATCTGATGGCAATGCTCGATGAACTCGAGGAACGGCACCTCGCTGCCCGCAATCTCGAACTTATCCAGCGTGACGTTCTTGGGCAGGACGATGCCGCCGCTTTCGTAGGTGCGAATGCGCCCCAGGGCCGTCTGCAGCTTCTCCTCCGCGTCCTCCTGCAGCGTCGGCCCTTGCTGGTCGATGTAGCTGGCTACCGGCGTCGGGCACGCCGTGCGCTCCACGCGGATGCAGGCCAGCGTGTACAGCTTGTCAAGCATCCAGAAGTACCTGTAGGCGTCGCGGAACAACCCGCGGCCCTCAAAGTTCCCGTACTCCTGCTGCCACGACATGAGCAGCAACTTCTCCACGGGGATGAAGCGACTGCTCACGTAGCTCCAGTTGCCGTCCTCGTCATAGTCATACCCGCGCTGCTCCACGCCCGCCAGACCGCCACCCTCGCCGACGCGCCAGCGGTACACCGTCTTCGGCGCCCGCGGCGCGAACTTGCGCCACCGCGCCTCGCCATCCCGTATCTCCCACACCTTCTCGAACAGCGCAAAGCCATAGAACACCCCCATTAGCGCATGGCGCACGAAGTCGTCCCACGTGTGCGACATGCCCTCGAACAGGTTGTGTTCGATGCTCTCGGCGATCTCTACCTCTTCGCGCTTGCCCTGCTCGGCGGGCTCGACGTACCAGCGCGCCCCGCGTATCGGCAGCGTGATGGCCGTCACCAGCGGCGCGGCCACCGCACGCATACGGTCGTATTCGCTGATGCGGTCGTCGAGGTCCTCCAGCGCGTCGAGGTACTCTTCGTTTATGACCCCCGCGACGATCTCAAGGCCCGTGAAGCCGATCTCTTCCGTGCTGACGCGCTGATTGCGGAACTCCACCTGCTCCTGCGCCATGCGCAGCACGCGGTCCCGCTCGCGCGCGAACGCCCCGCTGATCCGACCGGCTGTCGCACTCACGCGTTCGAGAATGCTCATAGTCACCAGATGCGCCGCGACGTGTCGGCCTTCGGAACGTCATATTGTGTCTGCCCGCCCGCTTCGCCGTAGCGCTCTATCTGTTCGCGTTCGGCCCGCGTCATCCGGTCGGGCCGCGTCTCGCCGAACCCCAACACCGGGGCGCGCTCGACGAGGTGCGGCACCGCGTTCATGTGCGCGGTCTCCGACAGCAACCTGAACGCCCCGCTCAGCGCGTCAACCTGGTCGTCGTGCACCCCCTCCGCCGGGAACGCGCACACCTCGTCCAGGAAGTCCGCGATCCAGGCACCTTCGACGAGCGCGACGTGCCCCAGCGCCACCTGCCCGGCCACTCCCCGCGCCCGCACCTCCTTGCTCCCCGTGGCCGGAACCGCGTGCACCTCGAACTCGGGCAGGACGTGCCGCGACAGATAGCTGATATAGCCCTTGCCTGCCGACCCCGGCTCGCGCTCGACGTAGATGCCGACCTCGCGGCCATCCTCCTCGGCGGTCCGCCGCAGCAGCGCCTCCACGCCCGCCGGGGCCTCACGACAGCCCTTCACGTCCAGCACATAGTAGAGCCCGTCGGGCGTCCGGGCCAGCTTCAGCCCTCGCGTCCAGTCCGCCGCGCCCTCAGTAGCCGCGAGGTCCCAGTACCGCACGACCTGCGCTCGCACCCTCTGCGGCAACGGGATGCCCGCGACAATCCGAAAGTCCTCGCGCCGGAACATGCCCCCTTCCGGCGTCACATCCCAGTCGCCCCATCTTAGCTGCTGCCGCGTCACCGGGTCAAGCTGCTGAAGCGTTTCTTCGTACTCTTCGGCGTCGAGCGACGGATTGTCCTCCAGCCGGGACGGCACGAAGATGCGCACCGGCCTGCCCTCCGCGTCGTAGCTCGGCGCGCCCTCGATGAACCGCCGCCGCACCCACTCATGGCCCGGCCCACCGGGGTTGCTCGCGGCCCGCATCCGCAGCGGGACCTCACTCCCTTCCAGCCTCCGCAAGCGCGAGAACAAGTACTTGTAGTCGCGCTCCTTAAAGTCCGTCAACTCGTCGAACGCGATGAACTGGAACGCGGAGGACTGATAGCGGAAGCGGTCATTGGCAGCGTCCAGATAGCCAAAGCTTAGCCGTGCGCCCGACGGGAACCACCACGTCCTGGTGTCGTCATCCCACTTCGCATCGGTCGGCCCGAGCCACTCGTGCGCGCGGTCCATCAGCCCCTCGGCCATGCTCAACTGCGCGTACGTCCGGCGCAGCAGCAGCGCGCTATAGCCCGGCACATCCACGTACTGCAGCGCGGCCATCAGCAGCGCATCGGAGTTATGCGTGGGCACCATGTTCTCGCTGCAGAGAAACTGCCCGGATGCCGCCTCCACCTGAATGCACTTGACCGGCTCGCTCTCGATCGGGCGCACGTCCACGATGTAACGGCGGTCATGCGTCCCTCGGAAGCCATCGCGCTTCTGCCGATCCGCCTTGCGAGGTAGCCGGAACACCGGCAGCGCCGTCATGAACTTGATCCGGTACTTCGGCCCGCAGTCCTTGCCGTTCAGCTTCGCGCGTCCCGTGCCGATAGCTGCTTTGATGCCGAGGCTGACAATCAACTCATGGGCGTCGTCGGCAAGCCTCCTATTGGTCGTGTAGAACTCACACTGGCCCCGTGTGTCTACCGTGCCGTCGGTGTCCATAAGACCCTGCAGCAGCGCCAGCCGCTGTTCTACACTGGCCCGCAGATAGGCGCCGGGAACATGCTTGTTGCCGTTGAGACCCAACGCGCGCAGTTGCGTGATCAGACCATGGACGCAATAACCGTAGTCATCACACTTATGCTTGGTCACTTCGTAACCGAGGCCGCGCAACTGCTCGACGATCTCCTCGTCGGCGGTGGTGATCTCACTGCTCGTTGCCGTGCCGTCGCCCAGCCACACGCCCAGTGCGTAGGGGTCGATGGGTAGATCGGCCTCGGGACATTGCAGCGCCCCACCGACGGTCACGGAATGGTTCACGCGCTCGCCGACAAGCAGCGAAGCTGCGATCTCCGCGGTCGTACGCACATCACCTGTCGGCGGAGGCAGACACTGATACTCGCGCTCGCGGTTGGCTTGGATGAGGTCGGGGCGCTTGCCGGTGCTTCGGCTTGCCCGCCGCGCGCGGCGATGCTCGCGCCACTCTGGCGTCCGATGAACCGCAGCGATCCGCTCCTTGGCGGTCATTGTGTGCCAGCCGTGCTCACCATCGGCGGTGATGTTGCTGCCGTCGGAGAAGCAAACCTCAAAGCATGGACGATTGTGCATGATTTCAGAGACCGCTACGACCCGCGTTGGCCTGCCAGCCTCGTCGAATATCACGTCGCCGGGCATGATCGCGCCGATGGTCGTCCAGCCGTGCAGAGTAGGCACCGGCGTACTGAGACTTAGCGCCTTCCCGCCACCTGCACTTCCGCCGAACAGGACCTCCAACACATCATCCAACAGCAGGAATGCCTGCTGCTTCGGATGCGGGGTGTGCGGGATGTAACTAGTCAGCCTCGGAACTATCAGCCGCCGCAGCTTCCGGTCCTTCCACCACTCCCGCCTGCCGGAGGATGTTGACGATCTCTTGCGTGCGATCTGCGCCGTTGAGGCCGTCGTGTTTCACCTCCACGGGACCGCCGCCTGCGCCGCTGACCTCATGCCGCTGTCGCCGCATCCCGAACGTATGGGGGCAGCGCATTCGCAGGAACTCCGCCGCTGCTCGCCAGTCTCCAGGCTGTTCGTCCTGGGCGGCGCGCTGCATGATCGCGAGGTTGCGAGCGATGGCACTCGCCTCTCTCGCGCGTACGACGCGAAAGAATTCGGCGTAGAGCCGCTTGCTTCCCTCCAGGCGCTCGATCTCATTGTCCACTTCTTGGAGGGCCGCTTCGCCCCAGTTGAACCAGTTCTCGGCGGTGCGGGGCGTGATTTCGCAGAGGGCCGCGGCGTGCTGGAGGTACAGGCCCGCGCCCATGTACTCGCCGAACTTCTCGATCAGCTCAGGCGTGCACTTCGTCGGGCGTCCGGCGGGCATGGCTCTTCACCTCCCCGTCAGAACTGCCGCGCGATGGCGCGGAACAGTTCCCGCAGGCGCTCCTTCCTCTCGTCCTTATCGACGCCCTGCCAGCCCATGAGTTCCGCGATGGCCTCGTCCTCCGCGAGGCGACGCGACTTCATCTCCAGTAGAGCGTACACCGCCGCCTCGCCTTCCGTCAACCCCTTGCGGCGCGCGTCGGCATAGCCCTCTACCGCATCGAGCAGCTCCTCCGCGTCGGTTTCAATCAGGCGCAGCGCGTCCGTCACCATCCGCCAGAACACCCCGGCGTCACTGGGCACCATCGTCCTCGCCCTCCTTGCGCAGGTACAGCTTCCCGTCCTTCGCCCGGCGATCTATCAGTTCCCAGCCCATGAGCCGGGCCGCATCGCGCACGCTGATGTAGTGCGTCCCGTCGATGAAGAGCGGCTCCGCTGTGTTTTCATAGCCGGGGAGGGCCACAACGAGCCGGGCCGCCCCAAGCCTGTCGCCGGTCGGCCCTCCATCGCGCAGGATTTGCAGCGTCAGTTCCGTGGCTTCGTAGTGCATGGGGTCGAGGTACGGGCGCGAGAAGTGCCCGCCCCACGCGAAGCCCCAACGGTTGGCGTACCTCGCGAGGCGGCGGCAACTGCCCGGCACTTCGTACGGTTCGCAATGAAAGTTCCATCGGGCGGCCCGGTACTCCTTGCCGGAGTTGTTGCAGAGGTGGTGGACGTTGAGGTCGATGGCGATGCCCCATGAGTGCGGGCTGGGTGTCCGGCTGCCACGGGTCGCGCGGCAGTTGTAGGTGCCGCCGTAGTCGTCCAGATCGACGAGGTGCTCTTCGCCCGCTTTCTGCACGTCGTGGAGCCAGCCGATCATCGCGTCGGCGATTTCCCGGTGGACCGTCGCCCGCCCCACAATCGGCAGGCCCGCGGTGACGAGACTGCCGCCGTCGCACCTCCGCCCGAACCAGTAGCGTACGTGCCCGGCGTCAATCGTGCCCGTCCGTCGCAGCGGCTTGATTACGCCATCCCTGATTGGCATAGGCCACGCCTCCTTGTCTGCTGCCATTATACCCGCCGCGCGCGTCACGTCAACTCTCGGTACAAATGGACGCGCAGCCGCCCTCGCGGTTGGCGACTGCGCATGGGTAAGAGCCGTCGGTCAGAGGCCATGCTGCCGTTAGTGCCCCCGCCTGCCGGGGTCACTCTGCAACGCCTGCTTGCGCTCCTCCTCAAGTCGCACCGGCAGGAAGCCGCGCCGGTCATGGCCGCATCGTGGGCACCAGGCGGTCCCTTTGGTGAACTCAGCGCACCGAGTGCACCACGTGTATACGGCCTCCCGCTTCTTCCTCTCGGCCATTGTACCCTCCTCGCGTCCGGCAATCAAGGCTCCGCGTCCTCGTCATCCTCCAGCGCCGCCGCGATTGCCTCGATGGCACGCTCGATGGCGATGTCCCACAGTCCACGCAGCATCTCACGACTCTCAGGGCCTACGGCGGTCAGCGCCTGCTCGAATACGGCTTCCGCGTCGGCAAGCCGCACGTGCAGCACTTCGTGGCGGATGGTGTTGCGCACCACGCGCGCGTCGCCGTAGACGCCCACGTGCACCTCGGCGCTCTGTGTCTCGGGCACGGTGTTGGCGATGCCGCCCATGACCACGCGACCGTTGTCCCGCCAATCGGGGTGGACGTGATCGCCTTCGTGCGTATGAAGCGTCAGCGCCCAATCCTCCAGCCGCAGGCGTCGTTGCCATCGGCACAGATAGCGGTAGGCGTCTCGCGCCCTCATGGTCCTCCCCGCCGCGCGCGCAGGATGGCCGCCGTTAGAGAGCGCTGCCACGCCCAGCGGCGTTTCCATGCTTCGCGCTTTGCTTTGTCGCGTTGCGCATTCCTTCGGCCTCTCTCACGTCCATCGACTTTCATGCCTGTCGCCCCTTCTTGCGCTGCCTGTTCACGCGCGCCCAGCACGTCGGGCAGGCCCGGAGCACCGTGCCCGCGCTGACCAGATAGGGGCGCAGCGTATCAGGATGCACTTCGCGCCTGCACATTTCGCACGTCGCCGTCTCGGCCTTCCGCTGAAGGGTCACCGGTCCTCACCCTCCCCGTCCGTCAGCGCGCGGGCCAAGCGTTCGGCGACCTCGGCGCGGTCGGGCGGCATGCGCCGCAGGATATTGAATGCGCGCTCCAGCGCCGCACGCAGTGCCTCGCACTCCCTCTCCAGCGCCGCTACGCACGCGCGCAACGCCTCGCGCTCCTTCAGCAACTCTGCCAGCCCCTGCCGCAAGGCGTCGCGCTCCCGGTACACCCCCGCCTTCTTCTTCACCACGACCTCCCGGTCAGTCATACGTCCGCCTCCTCGCGCGGGCATTTCTCGCGGTCGCGCAGCAGGTACTCGCGCCAGCAATCGGGACGCCGCCACGATTCGTGCCCGTTGTCACGGCAGCTTCTACACGAGCCAGCGGATCGAACGCCCGGTGGCGGACACTGGCCGGTGGCTGCGAGCAGGTCGCTGGCCTCCTCGATCCCCGGCATAGTAGCCTGGAGTTCGCGGAGCAACTGGCCGAGCCGCCAGTCAGGCCAGCGGGGCAGGAGGCCGTTGCCCAGCACATCCGCCGCCTTGACGCCCAGCGTCTTCGCCAGCCCACGCAGATTGCTCTCGATGGCCTCGATGCGCGCCACCACGTCGTCGCCCCTCTCGATTGCCCGCCCCAGCCTCACCAGCCGCCCAATCCGCTTTCCGAGGTGCCGCGTCAGCTTCCCGAAGTCACCCATCTCGACCGCGTTGCGCAGGGAACGCACACGATGCACTCGGTCCTCCGGTGCGGACTTCCAGCCGCGGCCCGTGTTCCCCTGTGACAGCAGGATGCCCACCATAGTGTGCACATCCCATTGCTCCAACCGTCGATGGCGGCCCGCAACCACCCCATGCCAGCCGCCCTCCGAGCGTGTCATCAACCCACAGCCTTCGGGGACGTCGTTCTTGGCGACCAGGCCAGAGGGACAGGCGAAGACGAGCCGGTTGCAGAACGGCAGGTACTGCCTCCACTTGCCTCTCCTCATCTCCGAGGTCCAGTCTGAGCGGCTCACTTTGACCTCGTAGATGCACAGCTCGAAGTTCGTGTGGCTGCCACGCACCGACAACACGTCGGCCTGTGGCACACCAGACTTCTCCCAGGCGCTGCCGAGGCTCGCGTGTACGGTCACAAAGCGCGGAATGCTGGTGCCACCGCAGGGTATTTTTAGCCACTGCGCGAGGTCCTGCATCAGTTCAACGTGGCTCCACTGCAACGGGTGTGCCTCCTCTTCTGTCTACATGCTGCCAATCAGTCATGCCCTCGCCTCCCATGCCTTCTCGCGGAACTCCCACACAATTCCCAGCGCATCCTCGCCCGTCACGTCGATATGCTCGATGCGTCCGGCCTTCGCGTCGGAAAACAGATCCTTGCAGGCAGTCTCGACCTGGTAGGCGGTCCAGCTAGGATGCTCGTCCTCGCCCCGACCGATCTCACCCAGTAGGAATGCTCGCCTGCAACGCGCGAACTGCATCAGCGCGTAGGCTTCAGCCTCGTCCTCCTGGTCGGGCGCGTTCGGCCAGTGGCGCTCGATGAACCGGCCCATGCCCGCCTTCTCCGCATCGCCGCGCCCCGTTACGAACTTCTTAAGCTGCGCGGGCGTGGGGAGCGCAATGTGTAGCCGAGGCTCGATGTACTCCTCGCGGCCCTCCTGAGCGGTTTCGATGATGGCGTTGAACGCGCCCTCGACAACCGCCCACTGGAGCGCCACGTTCTTCTCCGCCGCCCCGCGCATCCCCGTCAGCCGTTCCGTCGCCACCACGCATAGCCGCCGGCACGGCTTCACGAGCACATGTGTCTGGCTGCGCACATCACCCAGCATCCTCGCACAGTACAGGTCGCCCGCCCTCGGTCTTCTGACAGACAGTATGTGTTCACTCCCGTCCGCTTCGAGCCTCGCGAACGCCGTCCGCGTCATGCTCGTGTCCACGCCCATGGCCTCAGTCGGCCCCATTGCTCGCGCCTCCCACTCGGTTCGTCTCGATCATTGTCTCTCGCCCTTTCTCGGCGCTATCAGTTCACGCTCGGGTACTGCACCAGCAGCCCCTCGTCTGCCTCCGCTCGCAAGCGCCGCCCCTCATGAGCCTCCGCCACTAACGCCACATACGCCTCCGCCGCCAGTACGGCCACCATGTGCGGTTGCCCCGCCCTCAGCCCAAGCGCCTCGGCGATAGGCGTTGCCTCGGGCCCAATCTGAAACATCGCGACTCGCGGATAGTCCCTTCCGCCATCGCTGTCGCCGCCCGGCATGTCTATCCTTGGCAGCCCCACTTCGCCACCTCCTCTCCTCTGATGGACTGTACCGCAGTCAACCCCTCCGCTATCACTTGCGCCGCGACCGCCATGCGCTCCTCCGCAGTCATCTTCGTCTCTGCCAGTACCAGCCTCCGGCGCAGCCGATGGATCGTCAGACGCTGCCCGAGCAGGCGAGCGCGCAGTTCGTCTATCTGCCGCCACGTGCACTCCTCGGTGCTGTACGCTTCGCCGCTCTCCGTCACCCCAACGGCGGCCCCACACCATCGGCAGTACGCACGCCCGCCACGGCGCACGAACAGGCGGATGATGGAGCCTCCGTTCTTCGTCCGCCAGTCATCCGGCGCACCGAGGGCGTGGCTCGCCCCGTACCACGTCAGCCCACACGGGCAGCGGACCGGAATGTCGAACTTGGCGGCGGCCTCGGGAATCATCAGCGCCCCTCCCCTTCTGCTATCGCCCGGTCGACCTTCGCCATGATCTCGCGCATCTCGTTCTCGGCGAAGAGCGCGATTGTGTGTGCGTCAAACTCCCGCCCGGTCTCAGCGCGCCGCGCGCTGAGCTTGAGCCGGGCGATTCGGTGGCAGGCAATGATCAGCCCGCTCACGGCGCGCATCCGGTCCGTCTCCGTCACCACGATCATCCCTTTCGGCGCGTCTCGTGAGTGTCGTCCATCTCGTCGCGCACGACCTCGAAGTGCAGCAGGTAGAGCCGGGCACCGTATTCCAACATGCGAGGGCAGTGCAGCTCCGCGAATCTGCGCAGGCACTCGACGGGCGTAACGCTCGGCTGCCACGGTGTGAGCCCCCACGGTGGGGGGCGGAACCCATCGGCGTAGGCGAACTCGTCCGTCATCATCCGTTCGTGGCTGATAACCTCGCTCTTCGTAAACCGCACCCACAGCGGGATGCGCTTGCCTCGGACCGTGACTTGGGCGATGGTGCCGGGCCTGCGCGGCTGCCCGCGCACGGTGTGCGTCTTCTCGCCCGCGCGAATGAGCAGGATGGGATTGTAGGCGAGTTCCGGGGCGGGCGTCATCGGAATGGTGCGCACGCCCCACCACAGGGCCTCAGTGATGTCGGGCGGCCAGTTGCTCATCAGCCTTCGCCCTCTCTGCCTATCAGCGTGCCGATGCCCGCACCGATGACGAGTCCCATGAGCCATGCCACCGCCGCGGGCGCGCCCGGCTGCGCGAATATCCACATCCCGCCCGCGATGACGAGCCCGAGCAGCGCGCCCAGCAGACAGCCAGCATCATGCATCGTCGTCACCCTCCTCTGCCGCCACGAGGGCGGCTATGTTCGTGCCTATCAATACGCCAATGCCCACACCGATCACCAGCCCCATGATCCATGCCGCCTCGCCAGGCACACCCAGATATGCAATCAACCAGGCGCACTCCGCCATAATGAGCCCAAACAACACCGCTACGGCCACCAGACGGCCCGCGTCATGCATCGTCAGTCGCCTCCTCCTGCCGCCCTCCCCGTCGTCTCCCGCACCATCGCCTCCGGCCAGCGCTGCATCAGCAGCCGCGTCGTCATTGCTTGCAAGTTGTCCTTCTCAAACAGCGGAACACCGTTTACAGCGGTGGATAGGCCAAGCCGCGTAACCCACCGGTCATCCGGCAGAACCGCCCCCGGCCCCGTCTGCGCGCCGACTATCACCCACCTGACCTCTCGCGGGATCGACTCGCCGATAGGCCCCAGTAGCGGCTCAAAGCTGATGATCGGCTCAAACGGGTGCCTGTCCCCGACGCTCCCGCAGTCCCACCGCAGCAGCAGTTCATCCACGCGCCACCAGTCTGGCTGAGAAGTCACGCTGACCCCAAGCCAGAGGTTCAGATCGTCGGAGAAGCGCACAAGCTCCTCCGCGTCGATCAGGTCCGGGCGCTTGGTCAGCACCACGTAGTGATGCCACGGCGCCGCGCGCATCGCGACCCACACCCGCTCGCGCTCCACGGCGGTAAGCTCCGGGTCGAACATCTCGCCCATCGATCCCGCGAACACGATGCGCGGGCTCTTCACCTTCGCGGGCTGGTCGAGCCGCTCGGGATGCAGATGCGGGACGAACTCGTAGCAGAGTTGGCAGCCGTAGGTGGTGCCGTCGGCGCGCACGCCCGGCTTGAACCGATGCCGCATCCTGTACGCGTAGCACCAGCCCTCCGGCTGCTCCGGCGTCGCCCCGCACCTCTCGCTGCATCCCGCCCCCAGCGGGTTCCATGTGTAATCACACCACTCAATCCCCGTCCGGTTCATGATGCACCTCCTCCGCCGTCGCTGGTGATGACCAGCCCGAATTCTTCCGCCGCGTCCTCAATCGCCATGTCGAACCCCTCGTCATCAATCCAGTCGCCCGCCAACTGAAACACCCTCTCCGCGGCATGGGCGAGAAATCCATCAGGCAAGTCGCGGGCGTCGCAGCCGTTGGCGACCACGGCGCCCTCATTGAGGCGGTAGCCAGCTTCGAGTGCGCGCGCCATCACATGGGCGAAGCTGATTTCCAGGTGGCAATGGCGCACCTGCGGCCTCTTCGCGTTGACCACGAAACCGGGCTCAACGAATCGCCGGTATTCCTCATAGAGCATCTCCCTGTCCCTCCTTCGCCGCGCGCGCGGTCTGCCAAAGCTCTTTCGCGCGTTGCCTGATGACATCGCGTCGCACGTTCCGCTCGAACGCCGGCATCCCGGTGCGCAGCACATCGAGAGCCAGCTCCCACGCACCTTCGTCGAGGTGTCGCATCAGGAGTCCGATAGCGCCCCGGACCCGCTCGGCTACCACATGTCGAAGTTCACCCTCTTCGTACTCGCGCGCCGCCTGCTCAATGGCTGTTTCGCGTTGTCTACTCTCCATTCTCGCGCTCCTCCATCACGCGCCATCATCTACCGCCTCTTGGCGGGCCTTCCACACATCCCAGCACTCGGCGCACGTGTACTCCAGTTTGTCAGGCCGATAGGGGCAGCGGGAGCAGTAATCCCCCGATTCTGCGTACCGTGTCTGCAAGTGTCTCCTGCGCACAGAACATGCACAGCCCGCTGCCAGCGTTAGAGGGCATCCGCCCACAACGCGCACAGGGTCCGCACGACATCTGTTCGTCCATCTTTCTGTGCCTCCTCGTCATTCGCGACGCGCTCAGACAACCGGTCTCGGCTCCTATGCTCGTCCCTTCCAATGTTTGCAACCATACTCCGACGGCCAGGGCACTACGCCGTCCCAGAACGGGCAAACGATGCTATCCTCATCGACGCACCCAAGGTCCCTCTCCATGTCGAGCGCCCAATCCTCACCCAGCGGCACCTCATCAGCCGGTGTTGCCCAGACACATGTCTCACAGGTACGCTCCTCATCGCCATGTGCGCAAGCATCCCGCGGCGTTTGCTCAGCCATGGTCCAGAACCCCTCACCAACGTTGATCCATTTCGCCAGACGCGCCCGCGCCGCCCTCCGGCGCATCGGTGATGTGCCCCGTCGCAAGGTCGAACCGCACCGCGTGCACCCCGAACGGCGGCCTCCGCCGACACGCGTGCAGCCGCAACCGCCCCGACTCCTCCGCCTGCCAATCCTCTCGCCGCCGCTGTGCCCGGCGACCCTCAGGCCCCCGCTCAACATCGAACACGAGCGTGGCGGCCTCGTCCCACGCCCGCGCCCACTTCGCGTGCCGCCCCGCCTGTCCGTCCGTCAACTGCGACGGCACAATGATAGGGCACCGCAGTTCCGCGGCCAGCGCCGCAATCCGATTCGCCTTGTCCTCCGCCGCCTGCACAAGCGTGTCGCCCTGGCCGCCCTGGATTAGCTGCGCGTAGTCTATCAGCACCAGGCCGATCTGCTCGCTGATACTGATGCGGCGCAGGTCGGTGAGCAGGCGGTCGAGGTCGAAGATGCTTCCGCTCACGTAGAGCGGCAACCCCCGCCACTTCTGCGCCGCCTGCCGGAACCGCTCGCGCTCCTTAGCCGTCACGGGGCTCGCGGGCGAGAACACCGACGCCGAGAACTCGCCCAGCCACGCCATCGCCCGCTCCTCCCACACGTCCTGACCCTCCAGCACGTAGGCGACGGCACACCTCCCATTCTCCCCCTCCTCCGCGAACTCAAGCGCCGAGGACAGTATCGCGTTCAAGCCCACCATCGACTTGCCCGCCTTCTCGACGCCCCGCACTACCACCAGCCCGTGCCCGGCCAGCCCGCCCATCTGCCGGTCAAGGTCGGCAATCCCCAGCCGCGCCGCACTCACATGCGGCGGTGCCTCCATCGCTGTCTCCAGTCTCATCATCATCGCCTCCGCATATTCCGCTGCTCGCACCGCTCCCCGCCCTGCCGTCCGCGTGCTGCACAGGTCGGCAATCGCCCGCGCCGCCTCCGCCAGCACCTCCGCAGGGTCGTCCGGCTTGTCGTACGCCGCCGACTGTAGCTCAGCCCCCAGTCGCACCAGCGCCCTCAGCACCGCACAGTCCGCAACGATGCTCCCGTAGCGAATCGTATGCGCGCTCGTCGGCACCTGCGCTATGAGCGCCGTGAGATACTCGCCGCCCCCACACCGCTCCAGCGCCTCGCGCCGCCGCAACTCCGCCGCCACCGTCACCGGGTCCACGGCCCCACCGCTGTCTGCGACGTGCTCGATGGCACTGAATATCTCGCGGTGGGCCTCCCGGTAGAAGTCCTCGGCCCGCACAAGCGCCCGCGCCCGCACCACCGCCTCGGGATCAATCAGCATCGCCCCGAGTGTCGCCTGCTCGGCCTCAAGGTCCTGCGGGGGAAGGCGGTCGGCGGCGTCAGTCACGATTGCCCCTCCCGGCTCTCCGCAACGCCCACCTGCTGCTCATACCAGAACGGCCTGTCGCGCTTCACTACGTCCACATGGCCATCGGGCGACACGCTCATTTCGTACTGCTCTCTCTCCGACCCCACGTACACGACGACGCCACCCCGACGGTCGCACCCCACACGCTCGATGCGAAATGGCCCCCAACGGAAGCCGTACTTCGTCTCAGCGAGGCCGAAGTCGCTCATCCCTGCACCTCCGGTCTCTCTTCTGGGTGCTCAGCGTAGTACGCCTCCAACCGCGCCTCCCGCTCTGCATCGAGCTTGCGCTGCAATTCCCACGCGCGTTCAAGGTCCGCGTCCCTGTCATCCTCCGCTTCCTCGCGCTCGCGCTCTATCCGCTCAAGCCACTTGGCGGGCAGGTGCTTCTCCGTGGCCTTCGGCGGGAATCGGGCCAGCAGCGCCACCGCCTCCTCCTCATTCGCGATGTACCAGTCCGCCTCGCCCTCTATCGCGATGATCAATTCGACGAGCCAGCGGTCGCAGATGTGTTGTGACCAGGGGAGGTCAAAGCACGCATTGCGCAGGTTGGGGTAGTTGCACTTCTTCATGCCCACGTCGTCGGGCAGGTCGTCGTAGGGCCGTGCGCCGTTGCCGTTGTCGTCGCTGTTGGAAGTACTCTCTTGAGACTCTTCGTCGTGTACGTCTGTGTCTGGTCTAGTCTGGTCTAGTCTAGTCTGGTCTAGTCTGTTGCCGTCGTGTTCGGCACCTGCCGGAACACTTGTAGGAACACCTGTCCCAGCAGGTGTCGAAACAGGTGTTGGCACAGGTGAGGGGACAGCTGTGGGCTCAGGTGTACCCGCGTCCGAGGCAGCTGTGCGGCACATGAGCTGCACTACCCGGTCACATGCGGCGCTTAGCCCGACACGCAGCCCATACCTGTCCGGCGTGACGTTCTTCAGGTGGCCGTACTCTTCGGCGAACCTGACCAGGTCGGCGGGCGGTTCCCAGTCCGGCGGCGGCGGGTACTCAGGCCCGCTCACTCTCAGCCAGTTCGGCCTGTCGTGCCGGTGGTAGTCGACGATTTCGAGCAGCTCGTCGCCATCGACCTCGTAGCGCCGGATCAGCCCGCAAGCCTCCATTGCCTCCAGCGCCCGCGCCGCCTGCGTAGGCGTTATGCGCGCCAGTCCCCCGATGACGTGGGCGAATCTGGCAGGGTCGGCGGTGAACCTGCCGAAGTCGTCGGCGTGGGCCTTGAGCGGCCAGTACAGCGCGAGGGCCGTCTTCGACTTCCGCCACAGGCAGCACAGGCGCTCAGACAGCATCGCGTCACGGTGCACCTTCGCCCACTGCTTCGCCATGGTCGCGTCACCCCTTCTTCGGCCCCGCCGGGCAGTGCGGGGTCTCCGCTTGGAGCGTGCGGAGCGGAGTCGAACCGTCGTCGCCGGTGGTCGCGGCGACCCTGCCTCCAGGCGCACGCTCATCGAATAGGCCAAGTTGGGCATTGGGCTTGCGCGGGTAATCAGTACCAGTCCACGGGATAGCCCGGCGGAATACGTACTGTCCGGGGGCAATCTGTTCGCGCCACACACAGTCGCTATCCTTGGGGTAGTCGCCTCGTCGCCACTCTATCGGGCTGCTACGTTGCAGTTCGCGCCACCGGCGCTTGTCGCATAGTGGTAGACAGTACCTGAACTGCTTGCCGCGCCATCGCGTGAAGCCCGCGGCGGTCGTCGTCTCAAAGTCGCGTGGTCCGAGGCCGGGCCCGGTGGCCGTCAGGCCTTGCATGGTGCGAGGATGGACGCGCCCGCCTTGAGCGTCGAGATAGCATTCGGTCCAGATGAAGCCGCCATAGTACCAGTTGGCCGCCTGATACACGTAGCCGGGCTTGCCGAGGATGCCGTCGGCCCACGAGTACAGTAGCAGCACGTCGGGGAAAGCCGCCCGAATGAGCGCGACTGCGCGTGAGAGGAATTGGCTTTCACTGTTGCGCGGCATAGCGTCGTCGATGCAGAACTTGCCTATTTCGAGGTAATCGCGCGAGGCGAGGTCAGGGAACATCTTCCGAATCGTATGCAGGGGCCGCGTTCCGTAACCGAGCGTGAGGACGCCCATTAGCCGCCCTCCGACCCAGCCGCCGATGCAAGCTTTCGTAATGCGCGGCATGACCTTGGAGTAGTGACAACGCTGTATCAGCATTGCCGCAAGGCCCCGCCCGACGAATGAATAGCGGTCGAAAAACTCAGTCATCGCGGCACCGTCCGATTGAGGACAGGTATTCTGTAATGCTTGGGCGAAGAAAAAGCCCCCACAGAGACCGCGATCCTGTCCAGCCAAGACAAGGAGGCCGCGCTGGTAGTCCCTGTGGGGGCAATCCGGTTGATGTACATGAAACGAACCTCCTTGAAGCGCCCTGGCTGGACAGGTTCACCATACCACTTCTCGCGCCCTATGTCAATCGCACCGCCGTGTCTGTCGCCGCACCTCGCCCTGCCGTACCTGGCCCTGCCATACCTGTCCCAGCCTAACCCTGTCTCGCCTTACCTTGCCATGCCTCACCCTGCCTAGCCATGCCTTGCCGTACCCTACCCCGCCCCACCTTAAGTCAGTTCTGCTGCGCTTCCCAAAGCGTCACCACGAACCGACCCATCGGCCCCTTGCAGTCTGGCCGCCAGTCCAGTACGCCCACGCGCGACCCGGCGTCGTCAATGATCTGCCGCAACTGTTTCTGCGTCACCAGCGCCGGGTCGTATCGAATCGCCGCCTCGATGCACCAGTCATCGAAGCGCGGGCGGTGCCGCACCACGCGGCCCTTCGTGCTTGGCACCACCACCGAGCGGCTGTCGATGGTGTACTCCTGCGGGTCGAGGATGAGGTACTCGGGCTCGATGGCGATGCAGGCCGCGACGGGCTTCTGCAGGCTGGCGCGGCCCTTGCCCTTGGAGTAGACGGCGGCGCGGATGAGGGCCTGTCGCAGGGCCTCTGCCGGGATGTACAGCTCGCCGTCCGGGGTGCGATAGGCGGCGATCTCCGCTTGGTCCTCGGGCGTCCGCTTCTCCAGCGGCGGGTCGATGTCCTCCAGGGGGAATCTGTGCATGAGCAGCGGACTGATACCCGTCAGTTCGACCTTCACGGCGTCCATCATGGTCACTCTTTTTCGGATGCGTCTCCCAGCAGTCCCCACGCAAGTGGGGCGCACATGAGCAGCGGACTGATACCCGTCAGTTCGATCCAGCAGCCCCTGCGCGTGTGGGGCGCACGCGCGCGCCGCGAGCGAGATCGGTGGGCGGAACCAGCAGCACTGGCGCACGTGGGGCGCACTCTGGCAGGCCGATGACGAGGAGCCGTGGCAACCAGCAGCCCCTGCGCACGTGGGGCGCACACATCGTTGCGCAGGTTTCGCGCCCAACGCTCCACATTCATACACCCCCCGCGCGCGTGGACTGGCCCGGCGTTGCGCCGGGCGCTACGGGTAACGTCCCCGATTCACGCTTCACAGAGCCGCGCCTCCTCAAACGTCGAGCAGGTCTTACCATGCCCTCTACGTGCGTTTTCCGTCTCCGAGGCCTTCTCGGCGACGTGCCACAAACCGCGGTCGCGGATGTTCTTCGCTGCATTCACGTCAGCATCGGCCGAGTAGCCGCACTCGGCGCATACATAGCGCTTCCCCCGTCGATTGTCGGCGCTGACGCAGCCGCAGGAGTTGCAGGTCTGTGAGGTGTAGGCAGCATTAACAATCACCAGCTTGCCCCCCCACCACTCGCACTTGTACTCAAGTTGGCGCTTGATTTCGCCCCAGGCGGCGTCCGAGATGTGGCGGGCGAGGTGACCGTTGCCCAGCATGTTCCGAACCCGCAAGTCCTCAATCACAATCACACGCGGGCGCTGCTCAGGCGGGAGACCCACCCCGACGAGTTCGCTGGTCAACTCGTGCAGGGCGTTGGCGCGCACGTTGCTGATGCGGAGATGTAGGCGCCCAATCCGCCGCTTCGTATCCTCGCGTCGGGCGCTACCCTTCTTCTGCCGAGCGAGCTTGCGCTGCAAGTGGGCGAGCTTGCGCTGGGCCGCCTCCAATGCTTTCGGCCCCGCCCAGCGCCGACCGTCAGAGGCGCAGGCGAGGTCGGTCAGTCCGAGATCAACGCCGAGGGGCTCCCCGGTCGCCATGCCGCGCTCATGTTCCTCGTCGATCTGAAAACTGACGAACCAGCGCCCGCCGCGCTCGCTGATTGTGCACGATACCGGCTTGACGCCCACCGGAATGTAGCCGCGCTCTTTTGTGCGCACCCAGCCGATCTTCGGCAGTTTGACCCGCCGCTCGTCGGCGGCGAGAACACTACCGTAGACGCGGAATGACTTGCGCCCGTGTCGGGACTTGAAGCGAGGATAGCGGCCCCGGCCCTCAAAGAAGTTGGTGAAGGCGCGGTTTAGATCTTGTAGCGCCGACTGGAAGCAGTAGTTCGAGACTTCGTAAGTCCACGCGTTGCACGGATGCGCCTTCCAGCTAGTCAGGAGCCGGTTCATGCGCGCATACGTCAGGCCCACCCCGACTTCTCGGTAGTACCGCTGATTGACCGCGAGCGCCTGGTTCCACGCCCAGCGAGCGGCCCCGGCGCTGCGTTCGAAGTGGCGCCGCTGTCTTTCGTTGGGGTCAAGCTCAGTGTGGTACGCCCGCCGGACGTTCACGCCCGCCGCCCTCCCCGCCATGCTGTAGCTCGCACAAACAAGCCCCCGGCAACCACAGAGCCTCTGTGGTCACCGGGGGCAAGTAGAAGCCCCTGCGCGCTGGCCAAGTCCGTGAGGGGAGGGGAGACAGGACGCGAGGCGCGCAGGGGCAATTCTGAGCGTGATGAGCGTCGGTTGTTGTGGATCGACCTGGCCATAGCTGCATGATCTTTCCTGTCTCCCCAGACATTTTCATGCTACCATATCCGCGCGGGCCTGTCAAGCCCCGATGACCCATATCTGTCGCACGCCCGCGTTATCGTCGCCCCACAAGCTCCCCCGGACCGGCTCCCAGAAGTCGAGCCACAGGTCGGCGCCCTTGCGCCGCGCCACGCGGTCATTGCGCCTCGCGCCGGTATCGAGCACCTGCCGGATGCCGGTCCTGGGGTGCCAGACCCACGTGTAGGCGGGCAGCAGGTTGGCCGCGACGCACCGCTCGTCTACGCCGTGGCCGTAGCGCGTAGTTTGGCCGCGCGGGAAGCCTTCCTCGGGGAAGTAGGTGGTGACCCATGCGCGGACCTGTCGCACGTCGCCCTGCAAGGCGCGTTCGTACCCCTCTCGCTGCCAGTCCTCAAGTTCTCCGAACCAGCCCGATAATGCCTTGGTCGCGCAGCGTTGCAGCGGTTCGTCCGGCAGGTCCGCCACAGTCTCGACGGCGCTGTCCGGTTCAGCACTCTCCGCTACTCGCGGCCCCCACGCCACGGCGCACGAGACACCCAGCAGCGTCGCCATCAGCCCGCACGTCACCGCTGTGCGTGGCGTCCTCATTGCACGTCCTCCTCCTCGCACGTGTCGATGCGGAACCGCTCCGCCCCATTCCACTTCCGCGGCTCCATCATCCCCCGCAGGGCCTCAGCGGCGGTGTCGGCCTCGCCATACCCGAATGGGTCTTCATCGCGCTCGACGAGGGCCAGCAGGCGACCGAGGGCCTTCGGGTCCGGGTCGGGGAACAGGACCTCCGTCACCTCGTCCTCGTCAAGGCCCGCATCGATCAGCGCCTCCGCCGCCCGCTGCCGGTCCACGCGCCGCTTGAGCACGTACTCGCCGTCATAGACGGCTGCCCCGTCACGCTCGACGACGTAGGCCGGCCGCCCGCGATAGGCCACCTTGCCCGCGGCGCTCACCGGGCCGTGCTCGCGCACCCATGCGCTCACCGCATTGCGGAGGCGCTTGAGGTCGGCCTCGTGGGCGACGATGCGGCGCAGGGCGTCCTCGGCGTCCCCCGCGCACGTGATCGTCACGCCGGTGCCCGCCGCGTACGGGCACACGTGCGTATAGTCGCACCATGCGCAGGCGTGAGGAGAGGGCGTCGCCTCGAACCGCTTGTCGGCGGCGATGCGTCGCGCAAGGGCCACCGCCCAATCCGGGCGCAGTTCGTCGGGACCGACCCACCACTCGTGGGTAATGCCGTTCCCGATGTAGTGCGCGCGCAACATCACGTCGCATGCCCCGCTGAACTGCGGCATTCGCAGGAGCGCCCAGCCGTACATCATCAGTTGGGCGGGCGGCTCGTCGGGGCGGTCCTGCGCCCAGCTCGACTTGTAGTCAGTCACGAACAGCCGCCCATCCGCGGTCGCGTACTCCACGAGGTCCACGCGGCCCTTGAACTTCCCGAGGCCGTCGGGCAGGTCGGCGGCGACTTCACGCTCCACGCCCTCGCCGTCCGCCACCACCAGCTCGCGGTTGAACTCAACCTGCCGGGCGAATGCGCGGCAGAGCCTCTCAACCCCGAGCCCGTCGTCGCGGTAGCCGACGGCCTGCTCGTCCGCCCACTCCCAATCGCGCGGCAGGCCCGCCTCGATGCAGTGGCGGCCGTACATCTCAGCAAACTCGTGCACGAGCCGCCCGCGGATGCAGGCTTCGCTCTCCTGCCTCTGCTCGCGGTCCACATAGGCGAACCGCCATGCCAGCGGACAGCGGGCGTAGAGCGACAGGCTGCTGTAGCTCACGTGTGTCGGTTCGGTCATCACGGTCTCTCCTTCCGGGTCCGTCCGTCTTTCAGCGGGGCTTACGCCCCAGTCGCCCCTTACGGGGGTTACGTTTGCCTCGCCAATGTTATCCGGCGGTTTCTCGGCACAGGGACCGACCCTACACCCATGTGGTCTTTTACCCTGCGCCCGCAGAGCGTGGGGCTGGCAAGCACCCCACGGTGCCTATGCATTCGCCGGTAACGTAGGTTGTCAAAGCAACCTCAGGCTGGCCTCATGTGAGGGACACGTGTCCCTCGCGCGCGCGGGTGAGAGGCTCCCGCTTGTGCGCCACTCGCGAGGATGTTGAGCACGTCCCTCGCGCGCGCGGGTGAGAGGTCGGTTCCGTTATCGCGGTCTCTCCTTCCCGGTTAGCGCCACAGTCTCTGCACTCCCCGCCCGATGTAGCGGTTCGCTATTCGGGCGGCTGTCCGGCCCGGCCCGCGCTGGACTGCGTTGAGCCAACCCAGCAGGCGGGCGAACGCGTAGAGCAGCCTGCGCAGTCTGTTCATTCTGCGCCCTCCTCCGGTATCAGCCGCCGGGCCTTCGTCTCCGGCGCGTTCGGGAATGGGTCCTCTTCCTCGTCCCACTCCACGGGCGGTTCGTCATCCGGCGGGGGCTCGTCCTGCGCCCCGCCGTCCGCCTCCGGCTCCTCGCTGAACTCGGCGTCGGTGGCCTCTTCCTCGCCCTCCATCGCGGCTATCTGTCGGACCAACTCCTCCGCGCTAGCCTCCGCGACGAAGCTGTCAATCGCGGCCCCAGTCCAGCCCGCCTCAGAGGCGACTGCCCGGAACCGCTCCTCCATGAAGTCGGCAATGCTGGGCTCGCCGCCCGCGGCCAGATCGTGTTCGCCGACGAATGCGTCCGTGTATTCGGCCTCGGTCTCCTCCACGACGCCGTCGAGCATCTTGAGGTGCGACGCCAGTTCGCGCTGGGCCTCCACGCTCTCCCTCAGCGCCCGCGCCTTCGCCTCGCCGAGCGCCGGGAGTTCGCGCCACGGGACGCCGGGCTCAAAGTGCACTACCCCCAGGTGCTGCATCCCCATGGGCGTCCTGAGCCTCGGGAACTCCAGCACCAGCTTGAGGGGCAGCCCCGCGATGACGCCCCCGGCCATGTCGCGGATTTCCGCCCACGACCGCATCAGCCCGGCCGAGCTGTACCAGCTCGGAGTGCTGTAGAAGGCCCTTGGCGACTCGTCCTCCACGAACGGGAGCAGCAGCGGCACGACACAGTGAATGCCGCACAGCTTCCGCCCCTCCTCCACGACCTTCTCGCTGGGCCATGCACCGTAGGCGTCGCGGTACTCCACGCGCCCCGCGTGGTCCCAGCGGCCCTGAGCGAACGCGCAGGTGTGGGGGTCGCATGGCACCTGGACCTTCTCCAGCGGCACGGGGTAGTGGTGCGGCGGCGGCCCCTGTCGCCACCGCGTCCGCGTCGCGGTGCCGACGAAGTATGCTGGGCCAGCGTTCTCCCACCCGCCCGCCGGAGGGTAGGGAAGTCCCTGCTGCTCGCAGGTCTCGCGGCTCTTCTGCACCCACCTCCCGCATCGACAGACGTTGCGGTTGTTGGAGCCCCATGCCGCCAGTTCGGTGAAGACCGCCCGCTCCAGTTCCCCGTACGGGCTGATGACCGGGCACCATTGCGGCTTCTCGCTCCCCGTGATCTCGCACAACCGGGCCTGGAGGTCCGGGTGCACGACCCAGACCTCCTTGGCCCGGTCGTAGTACCGAATCGTGATGTAATCCATGGCGCGCGGCGGGGCGGTCTTTGACTTTCGCTCGCCGATGCTGACCTTCCACGTAGACAGCACCGGCCCTCTGCGTCCGGGCAGGGCCATCAGTCCTTCACTCCTCCCTCGGTTGACTTCGCGCCCTCCATCCCTGCCGCTATGCGCGCCCCCAACTGGGCCGCGTGCACGATCAACACCTGTCCCGCCACGCTCAGGTCGGCGGGGCAGAAGCCGTAGAGCGTTACGACATCACCATCTGCGCCGTGGATGGTCACCCGGCTGTAGGGCTTCTGCAGGTCATCGTGTGGAGCCACGATCTCGGCGTTCACGCGCAACCTGTCCTCGCCCTTATGTGCGTGCATCGACACATCCATCTTCATCTCTCCTCTCGCGCCATTATCGCCTTCAGTCTCGCGACTCTCGCGTCGGCCTCCCGCCCCGCCGCCTCCAGCACGTCCTCCGCGAACTCGTCGGCGAAGTCCATCGCCACTTCGCGGAGGGCGCTATCGAGCCACTCCCGCGCCACGCTTGCCTGATACAACGGCAGGCCGCGCGCCCCCAGCAGCTGATTAAGGCCGCTTTCGAGGTTGTCGAGCTGCTCATCCGTGGCACCGTCCCCGACCCGCTCCACCACCTCCGCCAGCAGCACTTCCGTGAGCAGCGTCCTCGCCGACGTGAGCCGGTCAAGCATCTCGCCCGCATCGCGCTCCAACCGACGCCGGTACTGCTCAACATCCGGGCGCTCATTCATTGCCATACACCATCCCATCCAGCGCGTCATACACCAAGCGCTCGCGGAGGCACTGGCCCTGGGACGTATCCAGCATCACATCGCGCAGCAGGCCGTCGGCCTTCCGAGACCCGTACCGCTTGCCCCAGAATCGCAGGAGCGCGGCCACCAACTCCTCCACTCCGACGGACCCTGCCCGCCGCAGGGCATCCTCCAAGTCTGCATCGTAGTCGCCGTCTGCGATGGCTTCGTCGATCTTCTCGATCACCGGCGAGTAATCCGCCGGTTCGTCCGTCTCCCACGCATCGTACTTGCTGGTCATTGTTCGACCGCCTCCTCGAGCAGTTGCGGCTGCGCCAGTTGCGGGTACGCCGCATCAAGCGCATCGATGGTCTCGCGGATGCCACGCAGCCGGGCCACGAGTTGTGCCCGCGTCTGCCGCGCCTCCGCCTCCGTGCGGATCAGGTAGTAGCCACCGCCAGGAGCAGCGCCGATGAGGTGCCCGGCGCGGCGCAACTCGCGCACGGCGTCGATGACCTGCCGCCACGGAATATCCGTCTTGCGGGCGATGACTTTCGAGCGAACGGGGCCGCGCTCGATCCCGAGGACAGCGAGCACGGCATGTGCATGTCGGGTCATCGCGGCCACCTCCGCTCACTATCCGGGAAGCGCGCGTCGGCCCACTCGATGGCGTCGCGCACAAACGCCCGCGCCAGTTCGCCACATCCGCGCGCGACTTCCCGCGCGCACCGCACGACGCCCCGTCCCAGCGCCGCGCAACGGGCATACAGCCGCTCGCAAGCCTCCGGCCACTGCAGCTCTACGAGCAGCCAGAAGACCGCGATCAAGAAGCCAACGGCTCCGCAGAGGCTGATCGTCTCAATCATCTTCATCGCCTCCTCGAACCGCCCGCCCCTCCACGCGCCGGAACAACCAGATGATCCCGATTAGCAATGCAGCGGCACCCATGCCTATCGTCTCGAACAGCCACCAGATGACGATGACCGTTATAAAGAGCCCAGCGGATACACCGATGCATCCTATCTCAATCATCCCCACCGCCCCCTCCACCTGCCTGCGCCCGCGCGCGGTGGAGCAGCTCGTGCTCCTCGATTATCATCCGCAGCGCCGCCGACTGATTGGGCGGGTTGAACTGCTGGGCCACGCGGCGGATGTACTCCATGTGTCGCGGCTGGAGCGAGTAGCCCCGCCCGGCGAATCCCCCGTTGCCAGTCACCTGCCTGCGCTCCATCTCCACTCCTCCCTTCGTCGCCATTTACGAATGCCGCCACATTGCCGCGAGTGCGTCCGCCCTATTCCGGCCAGCACTCCGGCCATGATTCCATCACGCCCAGCCCGTCCTCGGTCACCCGCACCGACCAGTACCCCGCCGCGTATGGGATGCCACTCGGCTTATGCACGGGCCGGTCGATCTCGATCAGGCCCGCCTCCTCCAACTCTCGGAGGCTCTCCCACGGCCACACCTCCAGGAAGTGCTTTCCGGCCTCGTCACGCGTCACAATCCGGGCCAGGATGTACGCCCGCTCCTCGTCAGTCATCATTCTCGCCTCCCGTGCATCAGCTTCGCTCCAGCACAACACTCTCCACGTAGCGCCTGCCCTGGTGCAGACCGCGCGAGTGGAACGTCACCACCGCCTCGACCCCGCAGCCGCGATATGCCCGCATCTCGCGCGGCGCGCCCTGATTGTCCCACGGGCGATACCCCCCCCACCGGCGCAAGCTCCTTAAGCGCGGCCAGCACAAGCTTGTTGCCGCGCGGCGATATGGGCCGGAAGCTACGCCGTGTCGCGTCGGCCACCCACCGCGTGCCGTCGTACTTTAGCTCAGTCTCGGCGTACCGCCACAGCTTTTCGAGCGCGCCGCCGGGCTTGGGCTTGTCGGGCATATCACTCATCGCTGTCGCCGCCCTCGCGCTTGACCAGCCATGCGCCAGACGCCCACAGGCAATTACTCACCGCAACGACCTCTTTCTCGACAGCCAGTTCCTCGTCAAGCCGGTCCTCGCTGAAGCCGTTGGGGGCATAGGCGCGGGTGTGGCATGGGTACGGCAGCGACCTTGATCCGCTGTCCTGCACGACCCTGATCTCGGCGCCGGGGAAGGCGCGCTGCAGATCCTCCTCCAGCATTTCGGTGTAGCGGGCGGCGCTGGCCTCCTCGTCTATCCCTTCCACCACCTGCCCGTAGAACAGGTTGCCGTCGAGGAAGCCCGTGCGAATCTTCCAGCCGGTGTAATCGCACGTCATCATCGTCCTCCTATCTGCGACGCTATGGCCGCATTGGCTTGCTGCGCACGGCGGCGCTGCTCAGGCGTTAGGTTCAGTCGCGGTGGGGCCAGATGCATTGCGAAGTCCCAGACCGCATTCTCCGCCTCCTCGAAGGTTTCTGTCCAGATTGCTGGGTAGACTACCGCTGGGTTATTGCCCGGCAGGTTCAGCACCACGACATAGCCAATTAGGTCGCGATATGGCTCGTCGCCTGGCATTACGCCTCGGAGCCGTTCCACCCATATTACGTACTGGTGGCCGTTGCAGATGCCACGATAGAGTGCTCCACCGTCGCGTGTCTTGTACACTGGTATCGCCTCCTCGCTTTTGTATTACCGCAGCGGCGGTGGGGCCATATCCATCGCGAAGTCCCAGACCGCCTCCTCTGCCTCTTTGAAGGTCTCGACGCACGTGGCGGGGTAATCAACGCATGGGTCATCGCCCGGCACGTTCAACACCGCGCTCCAGCCCACCACGTCGCGGTGCTCCTCGTCGCACGGCATCACGTCGCCGAGGCGCTCCCACAGTATGATGTACTGGTGGCCGTTGCATACTCCGCGGTACAGCGCGCTTGCCCCGTTGCGGGTGCGATACTGTGGGCGCTCCTTGCTGGCCTTCTCGTACACGGCTACCGCCTCCTCTCATCTCTGACCGTACGCCACCGGGCACTCGCGAGCGCCCGGTAGCCTGCGGTCAGGCGATGTATCCGGCACAGAATCGGCGGACAGCCGCACACTCCGCAGAGTGCTCCCAGCCGCCGACTTCATAGCCGTCGAGGCAGTCGCCGCCGGTCACGCGCGCCTCGCAGCCGAAAGCATTCGGCCCATCCTGCTTGTTGGCATGTTCGACGTCCCACCCGTGCGCGACCAGCCGCCCGACGCAACGCTCGGCTTCGGGCAGCAGGCCCTCCGCTATCATCTCGCTCAGCATTGCCTCCAGCCATGCCGGGCCAGCATCTTCGGCCAGAACATCATCGGGGCCGTAGGCCCTGCCATCGATGATGGCCACGGGGATGCCGTAGCTGCTCGCGCTGTGCTCTGTCGTCAGGGTAATCTGGCGCCCCTGCGCGCTGAATGTGATATGCACTGCCATCGCCTCCCGCTCGTCGAGATAGCACAGCACGTCGGCGTCCCCCTCTGCGATTGCTGTCCGCCGGTATGCCTCGCGCTCTGTCTGGGTCATCTTCCTCGCCCTCCTGTCTCTGTCGCCGTCCGTGCCCGTCTCCAGCGTAGCTTAGCGCGGGCGCACCTTGAGATTCGCGGGATGGAAGTACTCCGCGAGGCCCTGCTCTACCAGGGCGTCGAGCATCGCCTGGGCGGCCTCGGGCGTGGGGATGCCGTCGAACTCCTGCTCCCACCACTTGTGCTCGGGGTTCCACGTGAAGCCTGCGGCCTTGAGCGCCGCCCGGTGGGGGTAGGTGTCGCCCTCGATGCTCATGCGGTACGGCCATTCCGAGCGTGTGCCATCGAGTTCCAGGCGCTGCCCGGCGTGGCGGCCTATTCGTGCGCGAAGCGTGGGCTGAGCCTGCTCGGTTGTCGGGGTCGTCTCGGCCATCTTCCTCGCCTCCTGCGTCTCTGTCCCTCGCGTCGAGGGTATTCTATCACGGCGCGCAACCGATGTCAAGGCTTGCGAGCGATTGCCAGGGAATTTTTTTCGAGGGGGTCGGCAGAGGCGAGCGGGGGAGGGAAAGAGCGGAGGCGCCCGCCATAGTGGGCGGACGCCTCGAATGCTGCTTGCCCTTAGCCATCGCAGTCGATGGGGCTCAGCCTGCATCCTCGCCTTTCGGCTCAGCGCCGCGATGGCATAGGCAGGGAGGGCACAGCGCCCGGCGGCATTATAGCAGGGCAGGCGGCCCTGTCAACAGCCAGCCTGCGCCACTCCACGCGCGCGGCACGTGCAGCGGTCGCGGAACGTTATCCGCCAGTCATCATTGGATCGTCGCGCGCGACCACCTCGGGCACGGGCTCCTGCACCGGATGGATACGCACGGTCTCATAGGCGACCACGGCGCGCAGGATCGCCAGCCAGGTCTCCTCGCAGAACGGGCCGTCCGGCAGGTCGTTGCCGCGCGTCCACCACTCGCCGGCGCGCGGCTTGCGCGACGATGCCACACAGCCCAAGTAGTCCGGCGTCGCGACGAGCGCGTACTTGTTCGTCTCGGTGTAGAAGTAGAGCCGCCAGCGGTCGGTGCCCAGCGACTCCGACTGGTTGTGCTGGCTCGGGCCACGCACCAGGTCGTAAGTGAACCGATGACCCAGTTGCGCACACCACGTCCTCAACTGCTGCTCCACTGCGGCCAGGTCCGTCTCGGTGTACTTCGGCACTTCGCTGATCGTCGGGTCCTCGGGTGTCATAACGACACCTCCCGTCGATGATGACCGCGGCGCATAACGCGCCAGCGGGTACAGTCAACAGCTACGGCATCCCGCTAACCGAAGTTGACGCCCTGCGGCTGGCACACCAGGGATTCTCTCGTCAGCGCGTATTGGCACTCCCACCATGCAGCCTGTGCCCAAGCTATTGGCGCCGTACGGCCTCGCGCGCCACATGGTACGCGCCGAACGCACTCAGCGCCGCCGCAAGCGCCGCAGGCCAGTTGCCGGTCGTGGCATACGCCGACAGCCCGGCGCCAATCGCAATCAGCACGCGCTTGACGTTGTTGGGCACAATCGCCAACCCCGGCGCAATGCGCTGCACGAGCGCCACGATCGCGCTCGTGGCCAGGCCGATCAGCGCTGCCTGTCCCGCCGCGTCCAGCGCGAGCCACCATTCAGTAAACTGTTCCATCTCCGTCGCCCTCCTAACTGAAAATGAGCCGCATCACAACCTGCACGATACCCGCCCCCAGGACGGCACCGAGTGCCGCCCACGCGCCTATGCGCGCGCGCACCGTCGCCACCTCCATCTCGACTTTCGGTAGAGCGATTTCCAGGCGCGCCAGTCTGCCGTCGATGTTGCCCAGGTCGTCTTTCAGGGCCGTCATGCGTTCATCGAGCCGCTGGCCCAGCAGACAGCGGCTGCCGTTGGTGTACTCGCCGCTCATCGTGTCCTCCCGGTCGCGACTTAGAGCAGGTCGGCGATGTCTATCTGGTCACTGGCGTTGGCCTTTGTGCCGTCTATCTCGACGCGGTAGGTGGCGACCTCGCTCGTGCCGTCGGCCATCGTGCGCGTGATTTCGATGGTAATCAACTCGACTGTCTTCGGCACCTCGAACGTGATCTGGCCGCTGGCGTCGGAGGTGAATGCGTTCTCTTCGGTCAGCACGACGAGATCGTCCGCGCCCAGCGCGGCGGGGTACACGTCAAGCACCTTCAGGGACCAGGCCGCCGCACCGACAGCATCGCCCTGCTCGTCGGCGCAGTTCATGTAGAGCACATACTTGTCGGGGCTGGAGGGCGACGGGATAGTCTGCGCCGTCAGCGTGATGGTGCCAGTGCTGTTGGCGCTGACGGTGATCTCCGTGTTGCTCGCCTTGTAGTTGACGGTGCTGGGCGTGAGGAGGTGGTAGGTGCCGCTGTCGAGGTTGAACGTGACGTTGCCGCTGCTGTCCGTAGTCTGCGTCGCGATGACGAGGCTTTCGTCGGCGTTCTTGCACGTGACCTTCAGGTCGCTCACAGCATTGCCGCTGCCGTCCTTGTAGGTGCGCGTGACGGTGTAACTCCCGCTGCCTGCGCCGCCGGTGACCCACGCGCTGTCGCCACGGTCGCGGATGGCCTCCAAGCTATCGGCGGTTGGGTCGAACGTGCCGCCAATGTCGGTGGGTGCGGAGGCCGCCTTGCTCGCAAGCGCCTTGATGCCGCCCAGCACGTTGTTATCGCCGCTGCCCGCCCATGCGCCCAGACGCGAGAGGATGGTGTCCTGCTTGGCCTCGGTGGCGTCGCCGCCGGAGGTCAACGTGCGTGTCGCGTAACTCCAGATGTCGGCTATCAGGGTCCCGAAGCCCGTGAGGGTGCGGCTTGCGGCGCCCCAGACAGCAGTCGCAACGTCCGCCGCGCTATGCGAACTGCGCGTGCTGATGGCGGCGTCGATGTAGCCCGAAGGATCCGGGTCGTCATGGGCATACAGCGGCAGGAGCGCAAACGTGTCGTTCGGGGCAATCTGCCCCAGGCTCTCTACGGTGAGGCGCATGGCGGTGCCGGTCCAGGCGGTATCAATGACTACCGTGCGCTGCTTCGCGCCACTTCCCGTCAGCACGAACAGGACGCACCCGTTGTAGTAGTCGTCGGCCTTCTGCGCGAGGTCGGTCTCTACCCAGGCGGAGTCCCCGCCGTACCCAAGGTCAGTGATAGTTCCGAGGACCACAAGATCGTCAAGATAGAGCTTTGAAGCACGACTGCTTATCGCAGCGTCGATGTTGGCCCCGTCAAATGGCGTACTGTCCGACAGGATAGCATCACGCACGTCGTTTGCGGAGTGCGAAGACCGGGAACTGATGGCCGCATCTATGTTCGCGCCGTCAAATGGGGTGCTGTCAGACAGGATAGCGTCGCGAACGTCATTGGCCGAGTGTGAGGAGCGCGAACTCACAGCGGCGTCTATGTTGGCTCCGTCGAACGGCGTCGCATCGGACAGTATATCGTCCTGCGTCAGCGCCGGGTCCACAGCGTACCCGGACCACGCGTTGTTGCTACCATTGTCTACCTTGCCGCCGTCGGAGCCACCGGATGCGCAGAAGGCGAACGTATTCTGGTCCGCACCGCTAACCGTCTCAAACCCGGCTGTGGTGTTGCCTATGCTGGTGCAGTTCAGAAGCTGGTTGAGGTCTGCGCCCGTCCCGCTCAGGTAGAAGCCCCGCACGGCGGCTCCAGCGCCGACTGCTTTGCAGTGGTCGATGCGGTTGTACTTGCTGGCTACGTCAACCCCGCTCGTTGAGTGTTCGATGCTCCTGCAGTTCCTGAGCCACGTGGCGTCGCCGTTGATGTCGAAGCCCACAGAGCACTGACAGGCGCAACAGCCTTCGACGGTAACGTAGTCCGCCCCGGCCTGCACATCAAGGCCGACGCTCGCGCTGCTCGGATGGAATATCGCGCCGCTGATCTTACACGACGACGCGCTGATCGTGAGGCACGCGGACGCCCCACCGCTGTCTATGATTACGCCGGGCTCGCAGAACACAACCACGCTGGCGGTAGAGAGCGTCAGGTTCGATTCGCTGTAGGTTCCGGGAGCTATGACGATATGCTCTCCGGCGCTTACGGACGAGAGCGCCTTGCCAATCGTGGCGAATGGCACATCGGGAGCGTCGCCGTCATTGCTGTCATCGCCGGTAGTGCCGTTGACGTAGTAGGTCGTGAAGAACGGGGCGGTGTCTATCTGCCGCAGTCTGCGCCCGGCGGAGGTGGGCACGTTGTGCGTCGCGCCGGTAAGCTGCTCGTCCCATACACCGTCCGCTATCTCGCCCACGGCATCGGAGGCCAGCGCGTCGGCATCTATGGCGTCAGTGTCGATGACTGCGGCGGTGATGGCTGCGTTGGCAAGGGAGTAGCCGGTCTTGTCATTGTTCGCGGTCAGGGCGTCGGCAGTCTTCACGCCCTCTACCTTGTTCGTGGCGGGGTCGTAGCCAGCGTCCGCGAAGTCCTTCAGGTCGGTAGCGGACTGCGTGTCACCGCCGATCTGCGTCACGTCGACCTCAAGCACGTCGCTACCAGACACGAGTGCATCGTACACATCGGCGGGCAGGACCATGAACTCGTGCCAGACGGGTAGCGCGCCGCTCACGGCAATGGCGACGACAAGGCTTCCCAGCGTGCCGGTGTCAGTGGCGTCGAGCGGGCAGCCGTACCAGCCATCCTCGTCGTGAGTGCAGCCGGTGGAGTCGTTCTTCTGAGCAAAGTCGCCACCGTTCTTGCTCAGGCGCACGTCGGCCTGAGCAATGGTGAGCCCGGTCTCAGGCGTAACTCCGTCCGTGCTATCGACAAACGGGCCGATCTTGCGCGTCGCAGCCGTAGACTGCCTGAGAAACTGCATTATGCCGTCCTCCGCCTACGGTAGTAGTAGTCCATCACGGGTATCACGTTGGCCGCCGCCGTCGTCGCCCATGCCCCACCGAACAGCCCCTCCGTCCATGCCTGTGGCGCGAGCGGATCGTCCTCCCACGTCGGCGCGGAGTTGACGCTGGAGATGGAGTTGCCATTGCCCGAAAGGTCCTTGCCGCCCCAGTGCGCTGTGCTAACGGTAGTGCTTGTTGGCCCTGCTAGCGGCCAATACGCGACCACATTGCTATCGAACAAGCGCCATGGCACCCGACGTAACCTGTAAATCTCAGGTGGGATTGTCGGTCCCCATTTGCTCTTCGTCAGAAACACATCTGCGAGACTGACTGGAATATCCACGGCGTTCGGCGTCCCCCTACTGTTGTGGCCTCCTATGACTATGGGCACTGTCGCATCTGCGGGGTTGTCTGGAGCATTATTGTTGCCGCTGTATGTTGTAGTTTTCTGCACGCCATCGACCCAGAACTCTACGTCCGCGTCGCTCGGGAAGTTGGCGATGATGCTAAGATGGTGCCACAACGAATCATCAGTATTGAAGGTGCAACAGCATGACATCTGTTTATCCGCACCTTCATCGCGACAAAAAAAGCGAATCCTATCCGGTGTAGCAATGCCGTTCTGGTCTTCGTTCAACATCACGACCCAACTGGTGTTGTACTCCCCTGCTGGGCCATTTACCCAACCGGCGAGCATCCCGTTCGCGGACGATGCAGTCTTGAACCAGAGGCTCAGTGAAAAGCCTTGGGCCATACTGGAGCCGAAGTCACCCAGCGTAGTGGTGACCACATAGTCGTCGCTCCCATCGAACGCAATCGCCATCCCGCACCTCTACGTAGTGGTGTAAGTAATCCAGAAGTTGCGGACCTCGCACAGTCCAGTGGCGCTGTCGTCCGTTCCACCGTCATCGGCGTCCCGCTGGAAGCGGAACTGCACCCAGTCGCCAGCAGCGGCATTATCAGCATTCGTGAGCGCAACCGAAGCCACTCCGAGGTAGCCCGCTCCGCCGGGGATGGCATCGACCAGGTCGTTGATCGTGTCGAAGCTGTCGGTGTCAACATCGGCGGCATCCCCCTCGCTGACGGCCATGACCGCGACCTCGAAGTTCACGTTGCCGCCGCCGCTCACATCGTCCATCGTGTAGGCGATGTAGGCCACGAGGTCACCGGCAAAGTTTGCCGGAAGCTGCCCCCATAGCCTGAACTCCTGCACGGTGTCCGGGTCGAACGTGAATGAGGAGACGCCGTTCACGGCCTGCACACCGCAGGGAGAGGCCCCGGCTGGCCCCCCGCGCAATCCTGTCAGCACCGCGGTAGCCATGTCATCTCATCCTCCGCCGTGCGTCGAGCAGGATGTTGCGCGCATCGGGGTTCGTCTCGCCTGCAGCCACGATGGCCTCAGCGTCCCTTCGCACCGCCGCAAGCTGCTGGAGCGTGTAGCCCAGCCCGAGCAGCGTGCCGTCCGGATTCTTGGGCCAGTCCACCGCCTCGGCCTGATGCTCATCGATCCACGTGATTATCTCCTGTGCGGCTGTGTGTGCGTCCACTCTGGCGACTGCGTACTGCTGGAACGCAGCCAGTGCCCGCTTGCTGAATGCCCTTGGCATCTGCCATCACTCCTCGCTATGGTTAGCGCCGCCGTCCCTTGCCGACCCTCCGCGTGGGCTTGCATCCGCCGCGCCCTCTGTTTGCTCGCTGCCCACGACCGGACCCGTCTCGCTTCGGCACTCCGCGCTTAGCCATCTCGTCTCACCTTCTCGAATTGCTTCACGTCAGAATACACTACCGAACTCGCGCGTCATCTGCTCACCATAGTGCAGCGCGGTCATCCAGTCAATGTTGCGCGCCTCGGGCGCGTCGAGGTCGGCCCCTCTGTTAATCGCGCGCACCACACCCGCCACCATCGTCTGGACGCCACGCGTAGGTTCCCAGCCCAGCGCCTCGCGCATGGCGGCGCAGCACATGCCGTAGGACCGCCCCTCACCGCGTGACCAGTCGCCCACGACGCGCACCGAGTAGTGCTTGTTGTGCTCCAGCAGGTGCGCGATGTAGAGTGCCAGACACGCAATCGTGTAGCCCTCGCCTAGCGGCTGGGCGTTCCAAATGGTATGACGGCGTCTCGCGACGTTGAAAACGCCACCAGCAACGTCCTCCGCTTCGAGAAACCGAACATGCACCTCCGCGCAATCCTGCACGTCTATGAGCGGCCGGTACGCCTCGCCGCCGGCGTACACGCTGATTTCGCCCCGCGTCACGGCGGATTTCACCATCGCGTTCACTACTAAGTCCCACCGCATTCGCGGAGACCATCCGCCGACCGTACCCTGCCGCAGGATGATTGGCGTGAACCCGTCATCTGCCAGCGAGAGGAGCGCCTGTTCCGCCGCCACTTTGCTCTCGCCATACGCGCTCTGTGGGTTAGTTGGGGCATCTTCCGTCAGGTTCGCCTCATGGCTGGCGCCGTAGACGCTGGCTGAGGACGCGAACGTCAGCCTGCGCACTCCGGCGGCCTTCGCGGCCTCGGCGATCTGACGCGTCGCCTCATAGTTCAGCGCCCAGTTGGCGTCTGGATCGAATGCCGCCGTCGGATCATTGCTCAGCCCCGCGAGATGGCATACGGCCTCGATGCCATCGAACACGCCATCAGGCAGGTCGCGAATGTCCGCCCGTATCAACTGAGCGTCAGGTGCCCATTCCTCCAGCGCCGCGACGCCCGACGGGAACAGGCACTTGTCCACGACGCGCACCGCGTGTCCTGCCTCGCGCAGCTTGCGCACGAGCCAGATGCCAATGTAGCCACAGCCGCCGGTGACGAGTACGTTCATCGCGCTTCAACCTTCCAGCAGGCGTCGAACGCGGATGCAGGCAGGCGCTCTTCGTCGGGCCTCTCGAATAGCCGCCCGTCGCCACAGTAGGGTTCCGAGGCGACGCTGACCAGCAGCGTGTCCGGCTCCAGCGCCGTCCAGCCGTGCCACACACCGGGCGGCACGTGCAGGACGGCGGCCTTGCGGTCGGACAGCGTCATGCGGTAGGGACGCGCATCCTGAGCCGGTTCGCCCGGGTCCGCATCGACGAACTGGAACAGCGCCGCGCCGTGCACGATGCAGAAGTGGTCCCACATCTCCGCGTGCCTGTGCCATGCCCGCACAATGCCCGGCCAGCGACTGCGCACCATGTACACCTGCCCGAACCGCACGAACTCCCGGTCGTCGCGACGCAGCATCTCAAACAGTTCGCCACGGTCATCCACGTGCGTCGTGGGCACCGTCATTGTCACCCGTCTCTCATGTGACATAGCCCTTCTCCTTGCAGTAGCGCCTGACCGCCTGCGTCCAGCGCGGCATCTGCGGCAGGCGCGTGCTGACGAGCGCGCTCTTTCGGGGTCGCAGCGGGTCCACGTTGCCAATGCGCGCAGCGAAGTGCGGCTGCCAGCCAACTATGTCCGCGATTGCCGTCGCGAACTGGTAGTGCGAGCAGCAGCCGCTGTTGGCGCAGTGGTACACTCCGCACTCCCTGCCGGCCGCGACCCGTTGCGCGACGCGCAGGACCTCCAGTGCCGCGTCCCGCGCGTAGGTCGGCGAGAACCAGGTGTCATCGTCGAGCGTCAGGTGTTCCCCCTCACGCAGCGCGTCCACCACGAAGTCGACGAAGTTCCCGCCACCCTTCCCGCGACAGCCGGTCTTGCCGAACAGGTACGACACGCGACACACGCCGACGCGTTCCAGCATGACCAGCGCGGCCAACTCGCCCGCGCGCTTCGTCCGGCCGTACGCTGAGATCGGGCGACAGGCCGCATCTTCATCGTACACCCCCCGCGTGCCGTCGAACACGTAGTCGGTGCTGATGTAGACGTACGCGGCCTCAATCCTGCGCGCGGCGAGGATCAGGGGCAGGGCAACGTTCACCTTCCACGCCTGCGCCGGATTCTCCTCGCAGGCGAGCAGATCGTGCATCGCGGCGGTGTTGATGATGCAGTCAGGCCGGTCGCGGCGGATGGCGGCGACGCCCGCGTGGGTCGCGACCTCCACGTCCACGTGCGTGTAGCCAATGACCTCATGCCCTGCGGTCTTGCAGGCCACCATCAGTTCCGAGCCGAGTTGCCCGTTTGCGCCGATGACTGCTATGCGCATTGCCCGTCAGCCCTTTCTCTCACGGTATCTCCTCTTCCTCTGTGTACGTCTGCGCGTACCGCCGTGGTCGCTCGATCTCCACCAGCTCCGCAATCGCCTCCTCCGGCGTGAGCGGTTGCACTCGCGGCACCGCCCTGACCCGCATCAGCCTGACCAGGTTCCAGAACAGCGCCCGCGCCACAACCAGCGGCAGGTCGGGCATCGCGCGTCGCACCTCTCGCAGGAGCGCCCTGTCGTACTGGTACTCGCACCTCACGTCCGTGAAGTGCCTTCGCCACGTCAGGTCCTGTCGCAGCCACCAGTCGCCGACGTAGAACTGGTGCTGGGTCGGCACGTACATGGTCTGCGACTGCACCCAAGGGACGAGAAACTGCACACGCCCGCCCGGCTTCTTCAGCACGCGGTAAATCTCGGACACGACGGCGTTCACGTTGTGCAGGTGCTCCATGAAGTGACTGCTGCGCACTACATCGACTGAGTTATCCGCGAGCGGAATACCATCGCGGTCGATGTCGGCGATGATGTCGGCAGCCGCGCGCGGGTCGCGGTCGATACCGATTGCGCCCTTGAGCTTGTAGTGCCCGCAACCGAGGTCAACTACCATCGCCGAGCACCTCCAGCAGGCGGGTGGCGATGACAGCGGCGGAACGCAATCGCAATGCCTCGGCCCTGCCCCTCTCGCCCAACTCGCGCCGCACCTCCGGCATGACGATGAGCCGCGTGATGTTGCGCTCCCACTCCTCGGCGTAGTAGGCCAGCAGGCCGGTTTCGTCGTGCCGCACGAGGTCGTGATAGCATTGCACGTCCTCGACGGCGACGGGTAGCCCCAGCGCCATCAAGCTGGCCGCCTTGTTGTCGCTCTTGCACCAGCACCAGTCTGTCTGCTCCAACGGTATGACGCTCAGGTCGCAGGACGCCATGTGCCCCGCTACCGTGCCGTACTCCCACGCGTGGAACTCGACCTCGCCCGGTAGCAAGTCGCGCGCCAGAGTCGCGTTTCTCTGCCCGAGGCAGGTTCGCGGTGGCATGGCGATGACCCAAGTCAGCCGGAAGTGCTTCGCAATCTCCGGCAACGCCCAGCGTATCGGCGACAGCGCAAACCAGCCGAGGTTGTCGGTGCCGCCCATCCACGCGATCCGCACCGCGTTGCGCCTGTCCGTGTATTCGCACCGCCGCGACAGGTAGATGGGGTCGATTGCCTCCGGCCACAGCCGCACGTTGTCGTGCAGGCGCGACAGCTTGGCGTACAGGCGGTTCGAGCACACCAGCAGGCCGTCGTACTGTTCGAGCGTTGCGTCCGGGAAGCCCATGTACTCGCGGCCAGCGCCGATGTAGTCATCGTTTACGTCGAGCCAGAGTTCGCTCGCCTGCTTTCGCAACCGCGCCACCACGGCCATCGGCGCCATGCGTTGCACGATGATTGCGTCGGCGGTCTCGCCATCGGCGTACGGCCCCGCGTCGATACCGCCCCGCCGCAACTCGTCGATGATGTTCCAGCCGCGGTGCCGCGTCGTCGCACAGTTCCGGTCGCCGTTATTCCACAGCCACCATCGTATTCGCATCTATCTTCGCCCACTCGCGCTCCAGAATGGCGTCAAACTCGCCGAGGTAGCGTTCCCACGCCCTGCGCTGGATCAGCCGCAATGCACTCAGCGCAATGCGTTCGCGCTCGCGGGGATTGTCGAGCAGGTAGGCCACGGCCTCCACGATGGCATCGCTATCGCGCGGCGGCACGAACATCACGTCCCTGCCGTGCGTCGCGTAATCCTCCACGCCCGTCGGCGTCGTCACCACCGGCGTTCCGCACGCCATCGCCTCGCGCACAGTGCGCGGCGAGCCCTCGATGATGCTGGGCAGCACGAACACGGTCGCCTGCGAGTACAGTTGCGCCACCTCGTGCTCGTCATACGTCTGGTGATGGCGCACGGGGCACGGCAATGCCGGCGGCGGGTAGCCAAGCCAGTCCACGCTGAGCGTCGGGTAGCGGCGGGCAAGCTCCTCCAGCGCCGGAAGCAGGTACTCGTGGCCGCCATACCATGTTGGGACGCTCTTCGTGATGACGAACAAGCGCGGCGCCTGTTCGCCGAGGCGGCCCGACGGCATGTCGGCCCTCGGCGAGAACGTAATCGTGTCGATGCCCGGCGTCAGCCTGCCGACGATGTTCATGCCGTACTTCTCGGCGAACTCCGACATGTGTTCGGCGATGATCACGTCCCGGAAGCCATCCAGCGCGAACGCCCGCCGCCACTCGTCGTAATACGGTTCGCCGCGCACCCACTCCGGCTCGTCGGATTGCACGAGGCCGAGCCTGAGCCTGCAGTCGATTTCCCGTGCCTTCGGTCGCGTCGTCACGAACGTCGCCATCACTACATCGTAATGCGGGCGCACCCGGCTCCACGGCACCACCGAAAACTCGTCCCACAGGTCGGCGTTTTCGCCGGTCATCAGCGCGATCTCCACGAACCACCCGCGCTGCTGCAGGTCATGTGCAATGCCCCGGATGGCCTTCACACCGCCACTACGCCCGCCCCTGCCGCATACGATGCAGAACGTGCGCTGGCCGCGCTCCGGCTTGCGCTCCAACTCCATCGGCACGTGACGCGACGGCATACGTATCGGTTGCCTCTCCCGCCCGCAATCCTGCAGCACGAGCCGGTACAGCTCCTCATAGCGCGCCGCCTGCGCCTGAAGTGTCCAGCGTTCCCACGGAAGTTCGCCTCCGCCTTGCCCGATCTGCCCAATCATCGCCGCCGCGACGAGTTCGGCGTCGCGCTCCGACAGAAGTATCGCGTCGCGCGGCACTACCTGCGAGGTGCCGCCCACGTCCGTCGCCACAATCGGCGTCCGGCACCGCGCGGCTTCGCGCAATGCCAGCGGCGTCGCCTCGTTTGTGCTCGTGCTGACCACCACGTCCGCCGCGCACATCAGGCGTATCACGCGCTGCAGCGGCACGTTGTTCTCGGTGCGCACGTCGATGCCCGCGGCCTGCAACTCGGCAACGCGCTCCTGATAGTCATCCCACTCGCGATGCCACTCGGCGGGGCCGATGGCGTAGAACGCCGCGCCGGGCACCCGTTGCGCCACGCGCTCGACCGCATCAAGGTAGAGCCGCCAGCCCTTCACCTCCTCGGCCTTGGTGACGCTCAGGAACACCGGCTCGACGGCTGACAGGCCCTCCGCGACACGCGCCTCGTGCCTCGGCATCCGCGCGGCGTCGATGATGTTCCAGTCGAGGCCCGATGCAATCTCGATCTGTTCCGGCGCGTATACATCGGCCTCGTGCGGCGCGATGTGATACGGCACCACGCTCCATGCGTCGGTGCGGTAGTAGCGGATACCGTAGGTGTGCGACGTGACCACGAGCCGCCCCGACTTCTCCAGCGCCTCCAGCACGCCCCACTCGTGGCCCCAATAGTGCAGGTTCACAATGTCGGCCCGCGCCGCCGCCGCCGGAAAGACCTGCCGCAGTTGCGCTTCGCCGCCGACGATGGTGACGCGTATACCGGCGGCCTCCAGTTCATCGGCCAGAGGCCCGCCGCGTATCGCCAGCACCTCTGTCGCGAACTCGTCGCGATCCACGGTCAGACAGAGGTTGCGCACCGTGCGCTGTGCGCCCTGTCGCGTCAGGTCGCCGACGACGCGCAGGATGCGTATCGGCTGCTTGCGCGCAGCGACGGCTTCGGGTTCGTCATCGCCCCACCGCAACACACGCGTGACCGCCGCGCAGTCGGCCAGTATGTCGGCATTGCCGCGCTGGCCCCGGTTGCGGCCTGCGTACATCACCGCCTGCAGCAATGCCCGCCGCACCACAACGCCCGCAACATAGAGGCCATAGCGCACCGCTTCGGCGAACCTCGCGGGCGCATACCCCCCGGCCTCGCGCGCAATCCAGCACATGCCCACGTCCGGTCGGTTGTCAAGGTGCGCTACAACCGCCTCCGGGTCCACATCGCAGTCGTCATCGACGAGCGCGACGTAATCGCTTGCCGTGCCGCTCAGGATGCGGTCGCGCCAGACCAGCGCGTCGCAGTCCCGCGCGGGCGGCACTACCGCGAGGCGCGGCGGCAGACCGTGCAGCAGCGGCAACTGCGGCGGCATATCCGGCGTCGCGCCCGCACGTCCGCGCCGCCTGCGCGTCGCCACCAGCCTTGTGTCTGTCATGCTCTCTCTCTCCGCCTACTCTATGTAACCGACGCGTTCCCACGACACCCGCACGTAATCAGGGTCGAGGTAGCCTGTCTCGCCATACGACGGGTAGCCGTAGCCGTAGCCTGCTGACCAGTTGTTCCAGATGTGCAGCCGGAACTTGCCACCATCGAGCACCTGCGCCCACGCGTAGACATGCGGGTCGGCGTAGGTAATGCGCACGGTGCTGGGCCGCTGAGTGGAGAACGTTATCGTGGAGGAGTGGTCAACCTCATAGATGTTCTCTGTGGCGACGGTCACGGTCGTGTTGACGGTGCCGGTGATGGTGCGCGTGCGCAGAGGAGCCAGTCGGTCGCGCGGGTAGCCGCTCGGATTGTCGTCAACCGCCGTGATGTTGCCACCCGCGGACACCGTGACGCTTCCGATGCGCACCGTGCCCGACGGATTGCTCGCGCTCAGGCTCGCCGTGAACTGCACGGTGCGGCTGTCGGTGTGCGAGGTTGAATCGGTCTCGGCATAGATGTAGTTCGTGGCGCCGCTCGTGAGCCCGCTGAGGTTCGTCGTGGTGGTAGTCTTGACCATGCAGCCGTTCACGAGGCCGATGCCCGCACTCACGGTAGCAGTTGAGGTGCCGACGCCGCCGAGTGCCCATCCGCTCAACACGCCGCCGACAGCAATCTCCTTGAGGAAGTTGCCCAGCGGCGACGACAGCAGATAGGCTATCTGTTGCGCCCAAGTGCTGGTGGCGTAATTGTCGGGCCCAATTAGCGTTATGTCATAGTTGGTGGTGGAGGCCATGATTCACCCCTATCCCGGCAGAGGATACGGATGCTTGTTCATCGTGATGTTCGGGTTATCGAGTTGCCACCAGATTTTGCCGTCACTTGCGGGGTTAGCGATTGCCACCGACGCGCCTCGCGTCCGCCATCCCGGCCCGCCATAGAGCGTCGCCGCCCCACGCCGGTCGGGACGACTGCGCTCGTCGGCCACGCGCTTCTCGTAATCCATTCACGCCACCGTCCCTATCACGCGGCACTTGATGCGCACGTACGGCACCCGGTCGCGCACGATGGGCAGGCTGATCTGCGCCACGCGCGCCTTCACGTTGTGCAGGCCCACGCGCTGGCCGCCCTTCACGCTGACCACGTACCCGCGCAGCAGCGAGCCATCCGCGATGATGGTGCCCGTGAACCACCTTGGCAGCAGCGTGAGCTTGTTCTTGAGTTCCATCCCGCGCCGCGCGACCTGCCCCGCCGTCTTGAGTTCCGGGCTGGTTTCGACGTGATCTATGACCCAACCGCCTGCGTAGTTGCTGGCCGCCGGGGTATTGATACTGTCGTAATCCCACGCCACGTAGTGCAGCGGCCTGCCGTCCTCGTCCTCGCCCATGACGTCAACCCAGTTCGCGAACACCTCGTCGTCGAGCGTCTGATAGTAGGCGCGCACCTGCGTCATCTGGCCGAGGGCGGTCGGGTCGGTGGCGTCCTCAGGGTTGCAGAAGAGTTCGAGGTCGATGCCGCTGGCATTGCGGGCGAGGTCAGCGGCCAGACACGCGCTCGACAGCCAGCCGTTGTCCTGATGTTGCAGCCAATCCGAGGAGGTGCGCGCCGTCCCACAGTACTTGCAGCCGGTCACAATCTGGCCGCGCTCCGCCCAGATTGCGCCACCGGGCGAACCCTTCTCGACGACCTGCCGCAGATACTCGCCGAGCCTCCGCCCGCGTTCCGGTTGCCATGCCGGTTCTTCGGGCCTTCCGACGGCCAGCGACAGGCCCGTATCCTCAAGGTCCTGCCATGCGCCCCCGATGCGCGCGACGCCGAGGATGTGCCGCACGTAGTCGCGCACGTTCCAGCCATCGCCTACGGGTATCTGGCCCTTCACCCGCTGCAGGTTGAGTATCGCCATGAGGTCGAGGCCGGGCAACTCTGCGAAGTAGCCTTCCAACTCCGGCTCGAGCGCCCACACGTACTCCAGCAGGCTTGTGACCGTTCCCGCCTCGTCCGTCCATTCCGCCGGGTACAGCGCCTTCGGATACTCCGCGTAGTAGCCCCTCCAGCGGTGGTTCACAATGCGGAAGCCGCGCAGCAGGCCGATGTCCTTCGCCCAGTAGCTGTTCTCCGGGCGGTTGTGTACACGGATGCGCGCCTCGACGGCCTCAAAGTCCTCGCCGAAGTCCACGGCGATGCTGTGCACCCTGTCCGTCACGGTCTCGCTGACCGCAGGCTCCCCGTTGTCCGTCAGCACCGCCATGCGGTCGAGCCGCACCGCCATCATCCCCGGCGACGTGTAGCTCTTGACCGTGACCTCGTGCCCGCCATGCGTGAACGTGCTGGTGTGCTCATACGGCGACAGGTGGAGTCGCCACCGGCAATGCAGGTCGGGCAGGCCGTTCGTGCCGTGGTCGGGCACCGAGACATACGCGGCACCGGCGTCATATTCGGCGGTCTCATATGCGCACCGCGTCGTGCTCCCGTAGCCGTCCGCCCCCACCGAATAGCCCCAGCCGTAGATGTTCAGCCGGTACTTGAGTTCGCCCTCGTCGTAGTAGCTTGCGTCGGCGTCGCCATAGTCTACGCCAACCCAGAAGTCCTCGCCGGTCACCCACGCGCTTGTCATGTAGAGCGGCTGAGCCAGCACCGACAGTTCGCCGGGGTAGTGCCGGATGCGTATCGGCGCCGAGTCAACCCAGATCCAATCGTCAACATGCTCGCCCGCGCGATACCATGCATAGTTGTCGCCCGCGCCGTCGCCCATGAGGGAAACCCCAAGTGCGCCGCGCACGACGGAGATCATCAGGATGATCTCCTGTTCCTCGCCCTCCGCGCCCTCCGGGATGTGGTGGCTCCCGTGTGTCCAGTCGCGCTGGACCCATTGCCCGCCGACGAGTTCGTACCATGTGGCCGCGTCGCCATACGGTAGCTGGAGCGCCCAGCCCTTGCCGTCCGCCTCGCCGATGTGCACCTCCGTGAACGGCTCGACGCTGCAGCCTTCCGGGCGGCCCGGACGGCGAATGCCCACGAGGATGAACGGGTTCGGCGCAAGCGTGTACTTACTGACCCATTCGCTCGCTACGTAATCCGCCGCGTCCGCACGCTTCATGTTCCGCTGGCGAGTCCACGTCAGGCCCCACCGCTTGCCGGTCTCCTCGACGAGATCAACATCGCCCGCCGGGGACACATTCCAGTAGTTGCCTGCAGTCGCGGTGCTCACGTAGGGCCGGCAAATGAACGTGTTGAGGTCGCTTGCGATGAACTGCGCCGTCGGCAGGTTCTCGTTGTCGCCGTAGCCGACTACGGTCGGCCCCGCGACTGCGGTCGAGATCGTGCAGCCGTCATGCACGTCGCGCATGGCGTCGTGGCGCGCGAACGGGTAGTTGTTCGGCGCGATGGAGTAGCGCCCCCGATGCTCCATCATCTGCACGTCCGCCGTCACGATCTGCCGCAGGTAGGTGCTCATGCCATCACGTCACCGCCAGCGTCTCTGCCAGCACCCATTCACGCCCGTCGCGCCAGCTTTCGTATAGATTGATCTGGCCGCCTTGCGGCACGGCCATGACCACGGCTCGCGCCGACCCCATCTTCACCACCGGCGGGCGTTGCGCGTCGCACGAGGCCACGGTCACGCGGCCCTCCGCGTAACTCTCGAAATCGTCCGCGTGCCGGATGCGCACAATCGCGTTGCCCGTGCTTGGCTCATAGCCGCTGATGTACAGCCGCAGGCCGTCATCCCAGACGGTCGGGTAGAGCCACTCCGTCTCGGTGAACGCCTGTTGCCAACTGCCTGCCTGTCCGTCCTGCCACGAGACCCAGAACGTGGTGTCGTCGCCGCTCGACGTGCTCGCGAGCAGATAGCCGTAATCGCGCGACTTGATCAGCGTAGCGGGCTTCTCGTCGGAGGGCGCGATGTTCACCGTCTCGACGATGGCCGCCTTGTAGATGGTCAGCACCTGATAGCCGCCCGAGTAGCCGATGACGTAGAGTCGGTCGCCCACAACGCGCGAGAGCGGATACTTCAGGGCGCCCAGCGAGGCGCTGCTGTCCTCCCACTCGTTGTTGTCACTTCGCGCCTGCGTCGCAAGCGCCTCCTCCTGACCGTGCAAGAGGTAGATGCGCCAGAGGCGGCGGTCGTAGCCTATCGTCGGCGCGTCAGCTTCGTACCCTGTCTTCTGTTCGCTCGCCCAACTTGCGTCGCCGAACATCTTGTAGCGCCATCGCGCCTTGCCGTCCGACCCCGCATAGGTCAGATACAGGCGCGAATGCACGCCCTCCACCAGGTGCGGCCATAGCGCGCGCAGCACCGACGCCGTGACGTAGGTATACTCGCGCGCCCGCACGTAGAGCCCGCTCGTCGAGCCCACGCGGTATTGCCAGAAGGCCTGCGACGGCGTGTAGGTGCGCGTGACTTCCAGATTGCCGCTCTTCCAGTAGCCTGCGGCGTTGCTCGTGATCTGCTCGACCGTCTCCCACGCCGTGCCCGTATAGCGGTCGATGTTCGGGCCGTCCGTAGTTCGCCGCAAGCTCGAGCCGCTCAGGAGTTGCCCGTGCAGCGCGCCGCCGATGATCTTGTCCGGCCGGAGCTTGTACTTGATGCCGCGCACGATCTGCCAGCTACCGCAACGCAGCGCGACGTTCAGATAGCCGGTGTCGGCGGACTGCAGCAGCGGCGCCGCCGCGTCGAGCGGCGCGCAGACATCAAACGCGTACCCGCTCGTCAGACGCGTGCTGTCGCCATCGAGCGTCTTGGTGTCGAGCAGCGCCGAGTTCAGGCTTGCGTCCCACGCGTCACACACGCTGTTGATCCGGCTTGCCTGCTGTGCCAGCGAGTAGGCGACGGTGAAGTCAAGGCCGCTCGTCGCCCCCACGCGGTAGTCAAACGTGCGCACCGTGCGGGTCTCGTGCACGTTATCGTGGCCGCCGTTGTCCTCCGTGGTATCCATGAGCGCCGTGTTGCAAAGCGCGTCAACTACCGCCGACAGGCCGCCGTCGCGGTAATCCGGCCCCTCGAACGCCTTGACCACGGTGTGCGTCGTGATGTCCTCGCTCGGGTCCAGCGCCCACTGCGGCTCCTCAAGCCGCCACGTGCCGCCCGCAAAGCCGCTTATCGCAATCTGTGTCACCTGTTCGAGATCGGGTTCGCCACCCTCCTCTGGTGCGCCCAGATAGACGTATACCTCGCCGTCCGCGGTCCTGTAATCGACGCTGTAGGTCGCGGTGTGCTGCTGCGAGGTGTGCTCGCATTCGGTCTGTCGCGTGCTGTCGGTGTGGTGATTGTCCGTGTAGGTGTGCGTCAGGTAGGTCAGCGTGACGGTCAGCGCGCTGTCATCGCCCTGCGGGAAGGGCAGCCGCAGACACGGCCAACCGCGACCGCAATACCGCGCCTCGGCTGGCTCTGACCACGTGCCGCCCGACTGGTCGGCCTCTCCATCGTACTCGCGCCATTTGTCCGCCCGATGGTAGAATGCAATGTCAGGGATGCCCGGCATACCGTCGGGGAAGTTCTCGTCGGGCACCGCGTCAAGCCTTGAGCCGTAGTTGCTGGGCAGCACCAACGTCAGCGAGCCGTCGCCCGTGACCGTGAACTCGCCCGCCGCGTTCGGGCTGCTCACGCCGCCGCTCCCGCTCCAGTCGGTGTGGTCCAGCGCAGGTTCGGGGCCGTACACGCCGCGCGCCGTCGGGTGGCTGATGTTGATACCGCCGTCCCAATCCGGGTTGGCGTCGCAGGTCGTTGCGTCGAGGCCGGGCACGCGCAACTCGATGGTCAGGTCATCGGTTTCGTGCCCGTAGGTCGCGACGTAGTGCTCCACGCTCTCCTCGGTCAGGCCGAAGCTGAGGACGTTCGATGTCAGCAGGCGATAGCTATCGTCCGCATCGCGGTAGTCGAGCCCGGTGACCGTCGGCGGATCGACGTAGGCCCCGAGGTCGCGCAATTGCCTGACGGTCGGGTACACCTTGTCGCCCGGCGAGGCGCTGCCCGTAGTCTGTCCGTCGGGCGTTGTGCTCCAACTCAGGCTCGCCGCGCAGTGATTGCTCGCCTGAAGCGGCCCGTCTATGCACAGGTTCTCCGTAAGAGCCCCGTCCCGATCCCACACGCCGAAGTCCTCAAAGTCGAGAATGTAGGGCGGCTGCAGGGTTGCCGTGTGGCTGTCGTTGAGCGCGCCGACCGTCTCGTCCATCAGTACTTCCACGCCATCCGCAACGCCCTCCCAGCGCCACGCGCCCAGATCACGGAAGAAGCGCGAGAGGTCCGTGCACACACCGTCCCACTCAAGCTCCAGTGCCGCGTACTTTATCCCCGCGTTCCCCTTGTGCTGCTCGACGGTGAACTCCACCGCACTGATCGCCGTGACCTGCGGGTCCCATTCCTCGTACGTCGCGTCCCACGTCTGTGTGCCTGAATAGTGCATCGACCCGAACGTCACGTCGTAGCTTAGCGGATTAGGCAGCGCTGCCCAGGCGTCGGCGTACTTCACCTCGCTGGCGTAGCACGGTGCGTCCTGCCGCCCTGCGCCCGGCGTGGTCGTTTCCTCCCGCGTCAACCGGCGAGCGCTCGTGCTGATGCTGTACGGCACCTCGATGTTCCACGGCCCGCCCCCCTGGAAGTAGACAAAGTAGTGGTCCTCAATGCCATCGGTTATGCCGCCATAGCCAATCTCCAGCCCGACAACGAACGTAGCCTCGGTGCCTGCCGGTGGATCAGGTTGCGGATCGGGGCCGGTGTAGCCGGTGCTCACATCCTCGATCCACAGCCGCACGGAACCGGCCTGCAGTTCCACCAGCGCGGTCGGGGCGCTGATGTAGAACTGCTCGTCCTGGTTCAGCACTGATAGCGTGCCGCTCACCTCAGCCACGCCATCGTAAACCTGCGTCTTCGCCAACCTGCCAACCTCCCATGTCTCTCCGTCGAACTCGGCAACCAGTCTGTCGCCATTGCGACGAATCACCAGCGTCTCTGTCGCGCCCGCATCCTCCTCCGGCCCGTAGATCAGCCACCGCCGCAGACGATCCGCACCGTCCGTCCGTTGCCACGCCCCGACGCCGATGACCAGCAGCACTATCAGCGCCACCGGCCACAGCCAGCGCACCTCTCTCATGTCCTTGCACCTCTCTCTGTTGCGCGTCTCTATCTCACCAACTGCGTCCGCTGCCGCCCCCGCGCCCGTTCGTACTCGCGCTGGGCAAGCTCGCCGATACGCCGCTCGTCATTCGTCTGGATGACAATCGTGGAGCCGTAGCCTCCCGCCGCCTGATATTGTCCCGCGCCCGTCACGTAGGGCGAGCCCCACCGACGGTACGCGTAGCCCGCAATCGACGGATAGACGCCACTTGCGAACCGCAGACCCCAATCCACCATGTGACGATAGGCGCCGAACGCCCGCTCCCCCAGGCCCGCTTCCGGCCCGCCCTGCTGCCAGCCGCGATAGGCGGCGCTGCCCACGTCATAGGCTGTCGCCGCCACCGCCACTGCGGGAATGGCACGCCCTGCAACTCCG
>Ga0209834_10000058_pt1 | contig 58447 bp, 48 predicted proteins | sample Mar14236cmmetaG_FD_184134 | JGI IMG/M metagenome (GOLD analysis project Ga0209834, IMG submission 184134) | Marine hydrothermal vent microbial communities from Guaymas Basin, Gulf of California to study Microbial Dark Matter (Phase II) - Marker... ... | reverse complement strand
GGGCGCTTCAAAAATTTGGTTTTTTGCCGAAAGTTCAACAGGGTTGCTCTGCCTGCTGATACACGGCTAAAGCAAACAAAACTTGAGCTAATTGCGCCGGCAATGTCCGGAAAGAAGTAGTTCGTCTACAACGGCCGAGTATTTTCACGGTAAATAGGAAGATGGCAGAAAAGATTATGCCGCTAACCCTTTTTGGATTTCGCTTTGCATGGATTCCACAACTGCAACGGGATCATTAGCTTCCCTGATAGGACGACCAACAACTACATAATCAGCACCGTTTTTTATGGCATCTTGAGCTGTTACGATTCGTGTCTGATCATCTTCAGAAATCTCAATATTTTTGCCTGGCCTTATGCCTGGAGTAACTATGAGAAAACCGTCTCCCAGGGTTTCTCTTAGGCGAGATGCCTCAAGACCGGAAGAAACAACGCCGTCACATCCCAGCTTTAAAGCACGCCTGGCCCGGCTAAAAACCAAATCCTCGATTGTACCGGAGAAGCCCATTTCCTCCATGTCCTCTTCTCCATAACTGGTCAATACAGTAACAGACAGAATTTTAATGTCCTTTTTTTCTTGAACTGCTGCCCGAAGAATAGGATCATTGCCATGTACAGTGGCAAATGTAATATTTCTGTTTCTCAACTGTCTGATAGCCAATTTGACCGTCTCCGGAACATCAAAAAACTTTAGGTCAACCATAACCTTATGGCCGCGTTCTGTAATCATTTCAATAACTGGAAACCACTCAGCAAGAAATAATTGCAGACCGACTTTATAGAAATTTATGTGGTTTCCTAATAGATCAATCCATTTTTTTGCCTCTTCTTTGGATTTTACATCTAGGGCAAAGATAATACGTTCATTCAATGGAATACTTTTGTGTTCCATGGTGTCAATATTCCTATACTTAATTTGGGGTTAACCAATCAAAATTCGATATTTTTCGGAGTTCTGGGAAAAGGAATGACATCCCTGATATTGCTTATTCCCGTAAGGAACATCAAAAGTCGCTCAAATCCGAGGCCAAAACCGCTATGCGGAACGCTGCCATATTTCCTTGAATCAAGATACCACCAGTAATCCTGCAAGGGCATATCCATTTCTCTCATTCGCGCCTCCAGCACATCAAATCGTTCCTCACGCTGGCTTCCACCAATTATTTCCCCTATTCGAGGCACAAGAATATCCATGGCTGCAACGGTCATGTTGTCATCGTTAAGCCTCATGTAAAACGGTTTTATGTCTTTAGGATAATTATAGACAGTTACTGGTTTTTTGAAATATTCTTCAGTAAGATAGCGTTCATGTTCAGTCTGGAGATCCTTGCCGTATTTAATCTCATATTCAAATTTCTTTTTTGACTTTTCAAGAATATTAATAGCTTCTTTGTAACTGATCCTCTCGAAATCAGAGGACAAAGTGTTTTGTATTGTATCTTTAAGTTTTTTGTCAACAAATTTTGCGAAAAGCTCTATGTCTTCTGCGCAATTTTTTTGTACAATACCGGTTAGATATTTTAACATCTCCTCTGCAACATCCATGTCATCATCAAGATCACAAAACGCCATCTCTGGTTCAACCATCCAGAATTCAGCTGCATGCCGCGATGTATTGGAATTTTCTGCGCGAAACGTGGGACCAAATGTATAAACGTCACCAAGTGCAAGCGCGAACATTTCAGCTGACAACTGGCCGGATACGGTCAGCCCGGCCTCCTTTCCAAAAAAATCCGCAGAATAATCGGTCTTTCCATTAATGCTTGGCATATTTTCCATATCAAGAGTTGTCACCTGAAAAAGTTCTCCTGCTCCTTCACAATCAGAACCCGTCAGTATAGGCGTATGGATGTATCTGAATCCTCTGTCTCTGAAAAATTTGTGTATAGCGTATGAAAGTTCTGATCTTATCCTGAAGGCAGCGCCGTATTTGTTCGTTCTTGGACGCAGGTGGGCAATGGTCCTCAGGAACTCATCACTGTGGCGCTTCTTTTGGAGTAGATAGTCCTCAGGGGCAATGCTGATTATTTCTATATTCTTTGCACTGATTTCCCACTTTTGGCCCTTTCCGGGTGATTCCGCCAGACTGCCAGAGACCGCCACAGCGGAACCCGTAGTAAGTCGGCAGATATCATCATAATTATCAAGTGAATTGTCAGCAATTACTTGAATATTTTTGAGGCAGGACCCGTCATTTACCTCGATGAACGAAAATCCTTTTGCGCTGCGCCTAGTCTTTACCCATCCTTTAACAACTACTTTATCAACTGTCTTATCAAGGTACAGCAGTTTATTGATCTTTATACGTTTAGTCATACGGTTGCCTTCCAATATCCTGCCAAAGGCGAAATCTGAGTTGGTTACAGCGGATGTGCCGGGCTATTATCCGCGCCATATTATTCCAGGACGTATATGCTTTTCTTTGCGCAAATATCCTTTAGGCCTTTAGGCCACACACTGACGGAGACCTCTCCTATATGAGCCGTACGCAACAGATACATAAAGGTTCTGGACTGTCCAATGCCTCCTCCGATACTCAAGGGTATCTCATCGTTAAGGATTGCCTGATGATAGGGAAGCTTGAGAAAATTTTCCTGTCCGGCCACCTTCAACTGCACTTTCAGAGTTTCTTTTGTAACCCTTATTCCCATCGAGGTTAATTCATGGCGTCTTTTAGTCACCGGATTCCATACAAGAATATCGCCGTTTAAACCATGATACTGCTCGCCATTTTTGACTATAGTTTCAGTAACCCAGTCATCATAGTCTGCAGCACGCATCTCATGGGGGTATCCGTCCTTTAAAGGTTGACCAATGCCGATGATAAAAATAGCAGGGGCCTTTTCCTGAATGACCATGGTTTCACGTTCTTTTCGGGGCATATTCGGATATAAATCAAGAATCTCTTCAGCATGAAGAAATACAATTTCCTCGGGGAAGTCAATGTATTTATCTGTTTTAAGAGCAGGAAATTTTTCCTGCGCCATTTTGCCCGCTCCATATATTACTTTCCAAATTCTTCTAACAATATTCTTAAGAAAATCGAGGTTGCGATCTTTTTCGGTGATAGCCAATTCCCAATCCCACTGGTCAACATAGGCGCTGTGATCATGATCAAGGAAATAATCCTTGCGCACAGCCTTCATATCGGTGCATATACCTTCCCCGATTTTACAGTCGAATTGTTTAAGTGCCATGCGCTTCCACTTTGTAGCAGCTTGGACTACCTGGGCTTGAATAGGATTATCAAGACCAAGTCCGCACAAAAATTCCACTGGTGTTCGCGAACCATCGCGATCAAGATAATCATTCATACCACTATTTTTATCAACAATCATGGGGACCTGGACCATCTGCATATTAAGTTCCCTGCACAGATTTTCTTCAACATAGTTTTTTACTGCAAAGATAGCTTTCATCCTTTCCATGGGAGAAAGGAGTGGTTTATAGTCGTCAGGTAATGCCCTTTCTACTTCTTTATAATTGCCGATTCCAGGTCCGGCTAAATCGGCTTTCAGGTCTGACATAATGTTTTCCTCCTATTATTTTGATTACACACCAGAAATCTTGAAGGGCTTAATCTTAACTGCTAAATCAAATAAAACAAATTTTTGATTTTCGCACGTTTTTTAAATTAATCTTCAGACACCCGTTATTCGAGGCCCGAGAAATCAAACCTATAGCAGACACGCCCATACTGAAGTAAAAGGGGTATTGGGTTTTGTAGTGAAAGGGGATCTGGCCGCGCGGATAAAAAAGGTGAAGAAGGGCGGTGGTATTGGATATCCACCGCCCTTCTTTTATTTTATACCGAGTTCCTTTTCCTTTTCGGCCACTACCAGTCTGGTTTTGACTGCAGTGTCAGGTGTGAGGCTCATCGAGTCTATGCCGCATTCAACCAAAAATGCCGCAAAATCAGGGAAGTCACTTGGGGCTTGGCCGCATATTCCGATCTTGCAATTCGCCTTTTTTGCAGTGTCTATGACCTGTCTGACCATACGTTTTACTGCCTCGTTTCGTTCATCATAGATGTGGGATACGAGTTCAGAGTCGCGATCAAGCCCGAGGATAAGCTGTGTAAGGTCATTCGATCCTATGGAAAAGCCGTCAAAGACCTCGGCAAACTGATCCGCAAGGATGACGTTGCTCGGGATCTCACACATGACATAGACCTCCAGACCGTTTTCACCCTGAACCAGGCCATGCTTTTTCATGACTTCAATGACCTGCTTCCCCTCTTTAACAGTACGGCAGAATGGGATCATGACCTTTACGTTTGTAAGGCCCATGTCATTGCGCACCTTCTTGAGCGCCTCGCACTCCAGGGCAAAGGCAGGCTCAAAGGCCTCTGCATAGTAACGGGATGCGCCGCGCCACCCGATCATCGGATTGCTTTCAACAGGCTCATACTGATGTCCACCTATCAAATTGGCGTATTCGTTGCTTTTGAAGTCCGACATTCGGACAATGACGTCCTTGGGATAAAAACCTGCTCCAATGGTAGCCACACCCTGTGCCAGGGTATCTACAAAAAACTGGAACTTGTCATCATAGGCGGCGGTTTTTGCGTCAATGGCATCTATCAATTCTGCAATCTCTTGATCAGATGCGGCCTTTTGCTTTAATTCCGAATAGTTGAGCAAAGCAAGGGGATGGATACCTATGTAGGAGTTAATGATAAATTCAAGACGTGCAAGCCCGACTCCCTCATTGGGTATTTGGCCTTGTGTAAATGCCTTATCTGGAATCCCGACATTCATCATTATATGTGTCTTGGTCCTAGGCACCTCACTGAAATCAATACGCTCGACTTCAAAATCCAGCAGACCATTATAGATCAGCCCCTCTTCACCCTCTGCGCAGGAGACAGTGACATCCTGACCTGTAGACAACCTATCAGTGCCGTCATCAGTGCCCACCACGCAAGTGATGCCCAGTTCTCTGGATACTATGGCTGCATGGCAGGTGCGTCCGCCCCGGTTAGTGACTATGGCCGATGCGATTTTCATTATGGGTTCCCAGTCCGGATCGGTCATATCGGTAACCAGGACCTCTCCTTTTTTGAATTCCAGGATCTTGCTGGCGTCTTGAATAATATTGACCTTGCCCTGGCTTATCTTGGCACCGACTGCCTTTCCGGTGGCAAGAATTTCTCCGGTCTCTTTAAGGCGATAGGTCTCCATAAAGTTTTTGTCTTTCTGGGAATGAACCGTCTCGGGTCTGGCTTGAACGATGAAGAGTCCACCTGTGCCGACTTTAACCCCATCACCATCCTTGGCCCATTCTATGTCCATAGCCTTACCGTAATGATCTTCTATAATGCATGACCATTTGGCCAGGGTGACCAGTTCATCATCTGAGAGAACAAAGTGGTTACGCTCTTCATCCGAAGTGGCTACATTTTTGACCGGGTTTTGAGGATCACTGGTATAGATCATCTTTTTCTGCTTGAGACCAAGCCGCTTGCTAACTACCGGACGATAACCTCCTTTCAAGGTCGGTTTGAAGACATAAAACTCATCGGGGTTAACTGCGCCCTGGACTACGTTTTCACCCAAACCCCAAGCTCCCGTGATATAAACCACATCCTCAAAGCCGCTCTCTGTATCTATAGTAAATATGACCCCTGCGCTGGAACTGTCACTGCGCACCATCTTTTGTACTACTATGGAGAGATAGACATCAAAATGTCCGAATCCCTTGTCTTGGCGATAGGAAATGGCACGGTTGGTAAACAGGCTGGCAAAACAGCGCTGGCAGGCATTAAGGAGTTGCTCGGACCCCCTGATGTTTAGATATGTCTCCTGCTGCCCGGCAAAGGACGCATCAGGAAGATCTTCGGCAGTGGCTGAAGATCTTACAGCAACATCGACATCCTTACCGTAAATCTTTTCCATCATGGAATATGAATTCTTGATAGCCTTATCCAGGTCATCAGGAAATTTGCTATTTAGAATTATGTTCCTAGCCTTTTCTCCCCTTTTGCCTAAGTCAGCAATATCGTGAGTATCCAAGCCATCGAGCGCATCCCTTATGGCCTGCTCGATACCGGCCTCTTTCAGGAGATGTTTGTATGCATCAGCTGTGATGGCAAAACCGTTAGGCACCATCACACCCTTTTCAGTGAGACGCCTGTACATCTCGCCTAGAGATGCGTTTTTCCCACCGACCAAAGGTACGTCTTTGATCGCAATTTCGTTAAACCAGAGAATAAATGGCCTATCATTCATAATCAGTACTCCTTGTCTTTAACGTTAGTTTCGTCTCTATTTGTCATTCCGCCGTATTATAGGAGAGATTAACTCTCTCTTTTTATTATATAAGCGATTTATGATAAGACGAATATTACAATTAGATTTGCCGGATCATAACCGTTCGCAGTTTTATGGCATGGCTTCTCTGTCTTTCTCCTTGTCTGCCTTTGGCAGCCAGTTATTTTTTATAGAACCGATGCTTTTAAAGAAATTTTCTCTTCTTGTTGCTTTAGTAAAACAATATGATGTAAATGTTTTTATAATATCTGCCAACATAACAGGCCTTCTGTCAACCCTTAGGGTATGGAAAATAACGACTTGGCACTTCTTTGCCCATCTTTATCACGTCTTTAATTGATATTTAATCGCAAAATCTTTGAATTACACTGCTGGTCCTGCGGTTTTACTAAAACGGATAGACTAAATCTATAGCAAATTAGGGCGCATATTCTAACAATTTATTTTTTAAAGGCCCTTAATAAAATCTTGCATTACAAACCGTTTACAAAAGGTGCGGAAGAGCGCTTTGGCTGCTTACCATTAAGTATTCCACTATACTGCAATTGATCAGAATTACCAAATGCTTACTACTGATTTTCGTTCCGGCCAACAGGTTATTACAAAAGCAATTGTCTAAAAAACATCGGCGTTTGGTTGATCCATACTCTACTATCAATTGAGAGTCTCAATAGATTTCAAATACTTATACAAAATGCGTTGCTTTTCAGTATATTTGATCATATAATCGTCTGTGAGGATAAAAATTCAAAGAGGATGGCAAATCCATCAAGATGTCGGATGCTGAAATTGCCAGAAGACTTAGGGAAACCTTCCCTTAGGAACCTGACCGGACAGTAAAAACTGCTCCTGCAAAAAGGTTTTATACGGATAATCCTGCCTATACATTTCTGTTTCTGGTCGTCTCCATCCGGCTGCGAGCATAGAGAGACATCGCGGCCATGGTTTCCAGACTGGTGCCTTTAAATAGTCTATGCTTATGCTTCGCAGAAAACAGTAAAAGAAATGCATTCCATGTTTACTCAGGTTATCAGGATTTGACTTTTGAAGGAGAAAAAGATTAGAACTGGATCCTGTAATAAGGGCTGATGACATCCTGAAATTGTCTTTATCTTTAATAGCTTGAGTATTAGAGAGTAAAGATCATCTTTAATATAGATCTCAAAGAAAGGGGGAACAGCATTATGGGAAAACTGGGCAAAATACTTGCGATGGTTTTAGTGTTCATCTGTGTAATATTGGCTGGGCTATCGCTTTTTGTACATTTCTATCTGACTGAAGACCGTATAAAGGCACTGGTAATTCCCCGGGCGGAAAAGACCCTGGGCAGAACTGTTCAGATCGCCGGAATCGACGTAGGCCTTTTCAGCGGCATTACTGTTAAAGACTTTAGCGTGAAGGAAGCGGACGGTCATACTGATTTTGTTAGTACAAAAAAATTTGTGCTGCGCTATGATTTTTTACCCCTGCTCCATAAAGAAATAGTAGTGAGTAAAATACGCCTTGATGCCCCGTATGTAAGGGTATGTCGCGACAAAGGCGGGTGTTTTAATTTTGAGACACTGGCGGTGTTAGCCGATGCTCAGCCCGAAAAACAGAAACCAGAGAACACCGGAAAGCCTTCATCAGCCTCCCTCCCCCTGGCACTCACAGTGAATGAGGTAATTGTTGATAATGCGCAATTTGTTATCAGCGATGCGCTCAAGGAGATTCCCGATACAGACTTAAGGGCCGACCTCAAGGTCGCTTTAGATGTCGGCCGTGATCTGACATCGCTGCGATATCAGGGAGATCTGCGTTTTGACGCAGATACCGAATATGGAGAACTCAGGCCCCATATTTTTGGAAAGAGCGATTTTGATCAGGATCGGCTGGGCTACACGGTTGACGTCAACCTGGAAAAGGAGCAGATTCGCCTAAGCGGAGATGTGAAAAATTATGCAAAACAGCCTGAGGTCCGGTTAGACGTATCAAGCGATAGCATTAATATAGACTACCTTCTTGTCCTTGCAGCGGGTTTGCCTGCGAAAGCTCAAGATGGAGGAAAGGGGAATTCTAAAGATATAAAAATAAAAATAAATTCCACTGCCGCCCCTGGATCAGCTTTGCCCCTCGGTCTCAAGGCTGCAGGAGAGGTCAGGATTGGTCAGATCCTGTATAGAGGGCTTGCGGCAAAGGATTTCTTGCTACAATACAGTCTTGATAAAGACATCTTAACTGTGAAGGATCTCTCCACCAAGGTGGCTGATGGACAGGTAAACAGCAAAATAAAGGTGGATATTAATAAGCCCGGCTTGGCGTATGATGGACAATTCGATATCAAATCCGTTAAGGTGGAGGGTTTACTGGCATCTCTGGCACCTAAGGCCAAGGACATGATATCCGGTACATTGCAGTCCCATTTAACCTTTTCCGGAGCCGGTACCGAATGGCCCAAGCTCGGCGATGTCCTCATTCTTGACGGCACATATGGCCTTCACGACGGGCGGGTCAGCAATACTCCTGTTACCGTGGCAATAGCCAAACTACTCGGCCTTGATGAACTTAACAACATGTCCTTTGAAGACCTTGATGGTTCGATCCATATTACTGATGGCCAGATGGATATTGAAACCCGAATGACGGGCAAGCATGTCAATGCCGAAGCCAACGGGTCTGTTGGCCTTGACGGCAAGCTGAATCTGCCAGTCAGCCTGCATTTTTCTCCTGAGTTGAGTAAAAGGCTTAGAAAGCGTGCTTCAGTGACCAAATACCTTGCGGACCAAACAGGTGAGATAGATATAAGCCTCAAACTTGCCGGCACTGTGACACGTCCGTACCCCACTCTGGATACAGCAGGGGTACAGAAACAGATAAAAGAGACTATTCGTAAAAAGGCCATGGAGGAATTGGGAAGGGCATTTTCAGGAGAAAAAAAGGCCAAGTAAGGGAAGTGGCAGGAAGTCCCCTCAGAGATTTGATAGATACTTTATCTTTTTTATTTGGCTGACAATTTCCTGCAATTGAGGTCATAAGTTGTCTCCCTCGTTGCGGCACTGATTGAGGTGGTCCAGGTTTTCACGAGATATTGAAAATCCTGTGTCCTATTTTTTCGAATGGTGCTAAAAATTTTAGTGCGTGATGCCTGGGGCGGCGTTTAAGTCCGAATCGCAAAAAGCGATTTTATATCCGACGCTCAAGCACTCAATTTGTCTCTATGCCTTTTTACAAAAACAAGGAGTAAAAAATGCAGGACGAAATAAAGACCGCACAAAAACTGATCGAAGTAATTATTGATTTCTTTGTCAATTACAGTTTTCAAGTAATCGGTGCTATTTTTGTCCTTGTCATTGGTTTGCTGGTTGCAAGGTCAGTGGCTTCCTTTCTTTTACGGCTTTTTGAAAGAAAAAACATAGATGTTACCCTGTCAAAATTTATTGCCGCTACCTCCAAGGGTATCATAATCGGTTTTGCAATCGTTATCGCCATGGGCAAATTTGGAATAACCATAGCCCCCTTTATCGCTGCACTCGCTGCGATGGCCTTTGGGGCCAGCTTTGCGATTCAAGGGCCGGTGGCAAATTATGGCGCTGGCCTTGTGATTATCCTTACTCGACCATTCGTTGTCGGCAATACGATATCTGTTTCCGGGGTCAGCGGCATCGTGGATGAAGTCACTCTCGGAGCTACAATTTTAACAGACGAAGACGGAGTGAAAATAACTATTCCCAACAAATATATAGTGGGTGAAATTTTACATAACTCAAAAGAAAAAAGATCGTGGAGGAGATCGTCGGAATTCAGAAATTCAATGACTCATCAATCGACATCGGTTTGCGCTATTGGATACCCAGCCGAAAATATTTTAATATACTCTATCAGGTAAACTTGGCAGTCTACAGACAGTTGAAAGCAGGTGATATAAAGATTCCTTTTCCTCAAAGAGACGTTCATATTGTTTCTCGATCTCAGGATGAACCGTCCACGACTTCACAGATTTGAAAAAATCGGCTCCCTGACGTTTCATAATGGATTTTCGGAAAGATCCGGATATGGGCAGCGAGAAGATAATATGATGAAAAACGTATCATCGTTTCTATATAATAATGACCCTTAATTTGACAACTTGGCGCAGTCATCACTTGATTAACTGTCAATACGTTCAGTTGCGCCTGGAGTGCTCTTGCCCGGACGGACTGAACGGTTATTACATATATAATTGCCTCCCTCTATACGCAGGCCTATACCCTTTACTATTGCAGTGGATACCGTTTTTCTGGCTGCTGCCAGAATTCGCCCAAAGGTCTGTCTGGAAATACCCATCCTTAAAGAAGCAGCGTCCTGATCCATGCCTTCCATATCACTCATACGCAATGCCTCAAAACCTTCAACAGTTAGAACAACTTCATCGAGACCGCGCAGCGGTATACCCCTTGGCTTGAAATAGGTTACCGCAGGTTCTTGATCAACTCTTCGCCATTTAGGGGGTCTAGCCATATTTCCTCCTCTGACTTAGGTGTTCAATACTTTATTCAGAGACTCGATACACCTTATATTTTCTTCAGGGAGACCAACAGTAATCCGGATGTGATTTGGTAAACCATATGCCGTCATTGCCCGAACAATGACTCCTTCCCTGAGCATCTTCTCATAGACTGTTTCGGCATTCGTACCTATATCCACAAGAACGAAATTGGCCTCACTGGGCATTACCCTGCATCCCAATTTCTCAAGTTTTTCCGTGAGAAAATTTATACCCTGCCAAACGGCATCAACGGTTTTTTTAAGGTGTTGATGGTCATCCAGGGCTGCAACTGCCCCTATCTGGGCCAAGGTATTAACATTAAAGGGCTGCCGGACCCGTTCCAGATATTGGGCCACCTCTTTGTCCATAACCCCATAGCCCACTCGAAGTCCGGCCAGACCATAGGCCTTTGAAAAGGTCCGAAGGGCTACGACTCTCTTGTCCAGCTTCATACATTCCACTGCCTTTATTGTATGCTCGGCCTTCACAAATTCAATATAGGCCTCATCCAGAACTATTAGTAAATGATCAGGAAGATCTTTGAGAAATGCATCAAAGTCTTTGTGGTGAATGATTGTGCCCGTAGGATTATTGGGGTTATCCAGAAAGATCAGGCGGGTTTTGGGGGTAACTGCGCTTGCTATGTTCTCAAGGTCATGATGATAGTCTGAAAGGGGAAGGACTACATTGATCCCCCCCGCGGCCTGCACCATCTTATAATATACAAGAAAACTTGGATTACTACTTATTGCTTCGTAACCTGGTCTTATAAAAACCCTTATCAAAAAATCTATCAACTCATTGGATCCATTGCCAAGTACTATTTCCTCAGAAGATATTCCCAGCATATCGGCAAGCTTTCCCTTGAGGTAGTAACCACTACCGTCGGGATAGCGGTGCAGAGAAGATACTGCATTACTTATGGCCTCCCGGGCCTTTGAAGACGGCCCCAATAAGTTTTCATTAGAGGCAAGTTTGATAGCATTCTTTATTCCATACTCTCTTTCGAGTTCTTCAAGGGGCTTACCCGGAGGATAAGGGATAAGGTCTAAGAGATATTGCGGGACTTCAAAGAATAAAGGTTTTGATTTATTAAACATATACTGATCCTTAATTTTCTGACATAATGAAACGATCTATTGGGCATTTATGTTACACAAACTTAACCGGTTTTTGCAGTTCTCGAATACAGCTTGTGTTCTTCCAGCCCGAGATTCGGATTAACATCCACCCTGATTTCGACATCAAAATTTTTTTCAAGGTTATAGAGTTCTAATCGTTTGCGATTGAGCAAGTATGATACGACCTGAGGAGAGGCCTCCAGCACAAGTTGTCCTGAATTCTTTTCATGAATACATGCCAAATGAGCACTGATTCGTCTTAAGTCTGCAAGCGCGAGGGCCTCAACGGACATAACTACCCCTCTTCCATTACAGTAAGGACAGGAGCAATAGCTGCCTAATTGCACGGGAGAGCGGATTTTCTGGCGCACCAGTTCGAGAACACCAAATCGCGAAATCCTCGCAATTTCCGTCCTGGCACGGTCCTTTTTAAGGCACTCCCTCATGTGTTTTTCCACCTGCTGCCTGTAGGACCTGTTACGCATATCAATAAAATCAACGACTATTATTCCGCCCAGGTCCCTGAGACGCAGTTGTCTTGCTATTTCCTCAGCAGCCTCCAAATTGGTCTTTAGCGCGGTCTCCTCAATATTTTTTTCTCTGACGTTTTTGCCGGAATTCACATCTATAGATACCAGGGCCTCAGTTGGTTCTATAATAATAAACGCCCCTGAGGGCAGACTGACTCTGGGGTTATATACTTGATCTATCAGGGTCTCAAGATCGAAGTGTGAAAAAATGGGGACATCCCCTTGGTATAAACGTAAAGTAGCCAACTGTCTTGGGGCAATAATGCGAAGAAAGGCCTTGATATTATCATAGGCCTCCTGCCGGTCTACCAAAATTTCTCCAACATCGCTTGTAAGATAGTCCCTTAGAAACCGTTTTACGAGATCACGGTCTCTATAAATCAGGGTTGGGGCCTGAGCGGACTGGGCCTTTTTCCTCAAGTTGCTCCAGAGTCGAACCAAGTATCTGAGATCCTTAAGGATATCTGCTTTTGGAACGCCTTCAGCGACTGTACGGGCAATAAGCCCCACACCTTCAGGCAACTTGCATGCCTTTAAGATCTGCTTAAGCCTTTGGCGTTCCTCCTCATCCTCAATTTTTCTGGATACTCCTACTTGAGCAGTACCGGGCATCAGTACCAGGTACCTTGCCGGAATTGATAGATAGGTTGTTACCGCAGGACCTTTTAGGTGGGTTTCTTCCTTGACTATTTGAACAAGAATGTCCTGATCCTTTTTTAAAAATTTCTGTATATGTCTTTTATTCTCAGCATATCCATAGTATTCGGGGTGTATATCAGCTAAGGGCAGATAGCCGTTTCTGAAAAGGCCGATATCGACAAAAGCCGCTTGCAGGCTCGGCTCTACTTTTATTATTCGACCCTTATAGAGATTACCCCTGGTCTGGGTATGGGAAAATGTTTCAATATCAAAGGCCTCAAGACGTCCATCCTCAAGAAGGCCAATTCTGCATTCCTCTGGCGCCTCCATGTTGATTACAATCTGGCAATTGCCGGCTTTGCTTGATTTTTTACTTGTTTTCATATTAATTTTCGTCTACTCCTAAACACCGGCAGAATTTTAATTTATATTGCTTGAAAGACCTGTTTATCATATCTAACTGATGGAGATTCCTAAATTATCAACTTACTTTATATTGAGCAAGTGCTCTGTCAAGCGTGTATTTCGCCTTTAAGCATATTGAGGGCTGTCCTCATATCTGCCCGTGCATGTTATGCACCGCACACAGACAGGTATGGGCAACTGGCCTGCAAGCCGGCTCTCAAAGGTAATAAAGACATTACCCCGAATAGTGAATTTTGAAACTGGGAACATATAAAAATATGTCGGAAAAAAATAAAATACAACTTGCACTCCTTTGTGGAGGACGTTCTGCGGAAAGGGATGTTTCCCTCGCAGGGGCAAAGGAGGTGAAAAAGGCCCTTGATCCAAGCCGCTATGATATCAGGTGCTATGATCCGGCCAAGGACCTTGCCCGACTTGTCAAAGATGCGCCGAGTCTTGATGTTGCTTTCATACTCCTCCACGGTCGTTACGGAGAAGATGGAACCATACAGGGTCTTCTGGATCTCATCGGTTTACCTTATCAGGGTTCGGGAGTCCTGGGCAGCGCCTTGGCCATGGACAAACTGCTTACCAAAATAATTTATCAAGAGGCCGGAATACCGACACCTCCGTGGATTAACCTCCTTCAAAGCGACAAAGTGTACATAAAGAAAATTGTGAATCACTTAGGTATTCCCCTCATAGTTAAACCCTGCAGCCAAGGATCAAGCGTTGGAATAAGAAAAGTGCTGGATGAAAACGAACTTTATCCCGCCATAAAAGAGGCCTTTCAATGGGACAACAGAGTTCTTGTTGAATCTTTCATAGAGGGAAAGGATATCACCGTGGGAATTCTGGGTCTTGAGAAGCTTTTGCCGCTTCCCGCGGTTGAAATCATTCCTGGCTCGAGCTATTCATTTTTTGATTATAACGCAAAATACTTGCCCGGGGCCACCAAAGAGATCTGTCCGGCAAATATACCGAAGGAGGCATCAGAAACAGCCAAGGCCATGGCCGTTGCCGCTCATAAGGCCTTACAACTGCGGGCCTATAGCCGTACAGACATGATTCTTTCAAACACCGGTACGATATTCGCCCTGGAAACTAATACAATTCCAGGGATGACTTCTACAAGCCTATTTCCCCAAGCCGCTGAAGCAGCTGGATTTTCCTTTAGCAAACTACTTGATAAACTCATTGATATGGCATTGTCTGAGACGGTTCAGTCATATCATTGAAACAAAATTTCAAAAATGGCCTCAAAATATTGAACAAAACTTCTGAAAAAACCGACAGAGATAATAACTAAAGATTCATTCATAGACATAAATGCGTAAATACTCAAAAAAAGTGCCTTCGAACAGATATAAAATTGTAATGATCAGTTAATTGTTTCTCGATAACATACAAAAAAGACTGGCAATTTGAATGAAAAATTATATACTTAGGCAATTTATACAGAAAAATGCTCACGATATGGAACACTATCGGATTTTTAGTAAATCCACCCTTGGCAAAAACAAAAATTCTGGATAATATCGACACGAAAACACCCAAGAGGTTGGCAATGTCGAATCAGCATATCTCAAGCAAGACCTATGAATTTTTATTCTCTTAAAAAAGCAACCCTTCTTTTTGTTCTGTGTCTCACCTTTGGCTGTTCCGCAGCCACGGTCAAAAACGTAAATCACAACGGATTTTCTGCCAATTGCACCTTCGAAGAAGAAACTAATATTCAGGATATCGCAGAACAGTTAGATCGCATTCCTTTATCAGAACATGCAAAAGTAGCTACTATAGAACTTTTAGAGGATCCAGGGGATGGCATTAAAATCAAAGAAACGGATAGAGAACAAGATTTTTTAGACGCCGCCCTGGACTATTGCAAAATATCCAAGGAATTCTGGATTGAAGGTTACCTCAGTAAAGCCATCGATGCCCTGGATCAGGCGTATGAGTTCATCCTAAAGGTAGATCCGGGAAGTGATCCGGAATTTATCCAACAAAAGGAAGATCTGAGATTTATGATCTCCAAACGCATTTTGGAAATTCATGCATCGCGATATACCGCTGTAAACGGAAATCATAATGCCATACCACTGATCATGAACAGCTATGTAAAACAGGAAATTCAGAGTTTCCAGGGACGCGAAAAAAAGTTCTTTATAGAGTCCTATAAACGTTCAGGAAAGTACCGGGACAAAATCGTTAATTCCTTAAAGGAAGCAGGACTGCCGGAAGAACTCTCATGGCTGCCACTTATCGAGAGTGGATTCAAAGTAAAGGCATTATCCGGCGCCCGCGCCCTCGGGCTGTGGCAATTTATCCCCTCCACGGGCTATAAATTCGGTTTGAACAGGGATACCTGGATAGACGAAAGAATGGATCCTGCCAAATCCACTGATGCAGCCATTGCATATTTAAAGGAATTGCACCAGATATTTGGGGACTGGACCACTGTTCTTGCAGCATATAACTGCGGTGAAGGGACGGTCCTGCAAAAAATTCGCAGGCAGAAAATTAATTATCTTGACAATTTTTGGGATCTATACGAGAAGCTTCCGAGGGAAACCGCTCGTTATGTTCCCAGATTCTTGGCTACGCTTCATATAATGAAAGATCCGGAAAAATATGGGATAACTCTTGATGAACCAGATAAACCGATACCATATGAAGAGGTAACCATAGAAAAACAAATCCACATAAAAACACTTGCTAAAAACCTGGATATACCCGCTGAAGACCTGGCCGCATTGAACCCGGAGCTTCGCTATAATGTCACTCCAGGTACTCCCTATGCCATCAAAACTCCACTGGGAAAAGGCGAAAGTCTTCTTGCCAAAATTGCGGACATTCAGGAGTGGTCTCCACCTGAAAGGGCTTATGTGTATCACAAGGTTAGAAAAGGAGAGACACTTTCTTTTATAGCCACTAAGTATCATACGAGCATTCGGAATATTATGTGGGCAAATAATATTCGTAAAAAACATTTTATAAAATCTGGACAAAAACTAAAGATACCCGTTGCAGGCAGAGGAACGTCAAAATTATTGGCCAAAGGTGCTGCAAGTCTTCATAATGGGAAATATACAGTAAAAAAGGGAGACTCGCTGTGGCTTATCGCCAGAAATTTCAACACAACAACAAAAGAAATTTACAGGCTCAACAACTTGTCTTCAACCCGCCTTCATGTCGGCCAAAAGTTACAAATTGTAGAAGAAGAGTCCCAAACTAAAAGCAGCAAGAAAGAAATATATTACGTTAAACATGGAGATACCCCTTCACAAATCGCTAGTAAGCACAGTATATCCCTGTCCCGATTGCTTCACATCAACAATCTGGATATGGGATCTAAAATATATCCCGGACAGGTGCTTGTAGTCAGCAACTAGTCATAGAAAATCATACAGGTTATCCTTGCTTAAACTGCAAAAAGTCTGAAACATGGTCCCGTTTAAAAATCCTGAGACGCAAGGCGCTGAATCTTTCAGAAATGAGACATACTTATTGTACATCGCAGTGACTTGTTTACCGAAAGGCATAGACAGGCCGGGAAAACGATTTTATAAATAGTCGTCAAAATAACTCCAGGCAGGAAGTATCGGCATAAACAAAAGGAGAATATCGCAATTATGGACGGTAGAGTAAAATGGTTCAATGATAAGAAAGGTTATGGTTTTATCGAGACGGATAACGAAGGTGATGTCTTTGTACATTATAGTGCTATCCAGGGAGAAGGATTTCGTTCATTGCAAGAGGGAGAGAGAGTAACTTTTGATATAGAGCAGAGCCCCAGGGGCCCTCAAGCAACCGATGTTAGAAGGGTTTCAGGGTAAATAAAATTTGAAGGCCGGGCGCTTTGAAAATTTATTCAAAATGCCCGGCTTTACAAAGAGGTTGATTAGTAGCTGAGCAGAAGCCTCAATGGAATATTTGTTGAGTGAGGTTCGCGGATTTAAATATTTTTTGTAAGTTCTTGTTGTTGCCAGTTACTTCTCTAATACAAAAAATAGTCCCTTTGGAGAGTTGACGAGCGTACCTTCAAACGTGCTTTTCGTGACATAACGCACAGTAAATGTCGGTTTGAAGAGTTCTGCTATCTTTTTTTCGGTAAATCGATAAGGACCTCTGTCACCGGGCTCCTCATAACTGAATACTTTTATAAAAAGCCTGCCGCCAGGACGGATGACTTCTGCAACATGATGGATATAATGTCCACGTTCTTCAGGCGGAATACCGTGAAAACATCCACGGTCAAAGGCATAATCAAAATTTCCGAAATAAGTCAAAGGCTGACATACGTCAGCTATTTCGTATATGAGATGCGGATTCAAATCGCCAAAGCGAAGGCGGGCTTGCTCAATTGCAGCAGTTGCTATATCAACGGCTACAACTTCATATCCCAGGGCTGCCAGCCGGGCCGCGGCTGTCCCCGGCCCGGATCCCAGCTCAAGCAAACGCCCGGGTAAGGGGGCATATTCCGATAGGGCTGTAACGAGATCTTCGTCAAGGCAATCAGTATACCAAGGCATATCTTCTAAAGAAACCGCTTTATAAAAATACTCCCAAGTTTGACCGCTGGGACCTCGAGCCCTTTTCCCCGATAACTCGATCCTTGACATGGTGAGATCTGAGAGACTGCCCCTTGCTACCAGCTCAATGCTATGATTATCTGGGTCTTTGAGTGTAAGCATCTGTTCTGTTCCCAGCCGTTCTGACGGGCCGTTGACTTGTAATCCCAACGCTCTGAGCTTGTCACGAGCTTGCAGAAGCTCCCATATTGGTAACCAAAAGCTCACTGTTATCCTGTCTTTTTTTAAGGGGCGCTCTATGAGTCGCAGCGCAGCATGTCCAGTTGATACCTCCCATGTCCCATCCGGCAAAGCTCTTGCCATCATGCCGAGTTTATCTCTGTAAAATATCAAGGAGTTCGAACGGTCACTTACCGGTAAAATCACACAGCGCATGTCTCGCAACACGATTGGAATATCAAGACCTCGAGCAGTCATATCTTTCATGCCTCTTTTTTAATGCACATGTCACCCATAATTGTATGTCTTTTAATTTTATTTTCATTAAAGAGCAACTTGCAAAATCTCCATTACTTATTAAATTCCACACGATCAACAACAGGCGGATACTATACTGCATAAATTGTTCTTGAGAAGAAAGTCTTGACAGTTTCAGGAACCATTTCTATTATTCAGATTCGGTTTATTGCGGGAATAACTCAGTGGTAGAGTGTAACCTTGCCAAGGTTAAAGTCGCGGGTTCAAATCCCGTTTCCCGCTCCAATCATTAAAATAGCAGGGCAGCCATGGCTGCCCTTTTTATTTCCGGCATTTATGAAAAATTTTCCTCCGTGTCTAATAACCTGGTCTACTTTTCTAGTAATTTTTATACTGAACCTGGAAGTTTTTGCAGGGGCCAAACTGCAAAATCCCCAGGTAAAGCAGGTTACAACCACCGTAAGCGGCCAAGTGGATCTATGCCTTTCCTGCCACAAGGAAAAACCAGACCAAACTCACGGTAGAGAGGTCCTGGGGTGTGCTGTGTGTCATATGGGAAACCCGCTTTCCGGCGACAAACAACGGGCACATATGGGTATGGTTCTGAATCCCGGAGAACTTCGATTTGCAGATAAAACCTGCGGTCAGCTCGGCTGCCACCCGAATGAGGTCACTTGGGTCAAGAACTCACTTATGGCTACAAATCGCGGTATCATAAGCACCCTTCGTTTTTACTGGGAAGAGAGCCATGATCACAATGAAGACCTTTCAGTAAAAATGCTTAAAGATACGGGCATGAGTTCTCTTGCCCTTGACTACTACAGAAAATTGTGCGCGAGCTGCCATCTATGGGTTGAACGTGGGAGTCTTCCCGATTTTCTGGCACGCAAGGGCGGGGGTTGCACTGCCTGTCACTTTGTGAAAGACGAAGAAACAAAACTAAAAGACGAGAAACATCCAAGAATAATAAAGATTATTCCCATGGAAAATTGCGTATTATGTCACAACCGAAGTGGACGTATCGGGCTGTCCTATCAGGGACTATTTGAGTCTGAGGGCTATGGCACCCCGTATGAAGAAGGCGACTTTTCTTCCCAAGAGTTAATTGATGGCCGTTTTTACCGAATATTTAAGGACGATATTCATCACGAAAAAGGAATGACTTGTATTGACTGCCATACTCAAAAAGAAATCATGGGAGATGGAGAACGCCATGCCCATTTTGAAAACCAGCTGGAGGTTACATGCAGGGATTGCCATGATATTTCTAAAACATTAGATATAGTTATTGCAGCCAAAAAAGCTGATAAAGGCACTTCTGTCACCTCTAAGTCCTCCTCGAACCGCCTGGAAATACCAAAACAACAAATAGATCAATCACCAAATCCACCCAGTCCTCCCGAACTCAACATCCATCAGAAAAACGACTCATTTTTCCTTGAGAATAAACAAAATAAAAAAGTTCATCCGCTACACGCACCTGATCCGATCTCATGCATGCATCCAACTCATCGCCGTCTGTCTTGCCAGGCCTGTCATAGCAAGTGGGTGCCTCAGTGCTACGGCTGTCATATCCAGATGGATATGAGCAAGACCCAATTAGATAAGGTCTCAATAAATGAGACCCCAGGGCTCTGGAAAGAGTTTCGTTCATTCATACGCTACGAATGTCCACCTCTGGGAATACTTGAGCATGGAAAAAAAGAAGGGAAAAATCCTTCTGAAAAGACCGAGCTTCAAGCCAAGACTTCTGAGGTGGTTATTCTTGTTCCCGGGTGACAGGATTTCATTACCGTCCTGGACGGGGCGGGCAAATGGAAACGTGATTTTAAGCGGCTCACAGTCTCATGGATGGACCCTCATACCACGCAGAAAGGTGGACGCTCCTGCAAGGAATGCCACCAAGATCCCAGGGCATTAGGGCTCGGTCAGGGCAACCTCTCCCTTGGATCTGTTGGGTGGAACTTCACATCCTCTCTTTCAGGTCTTTCTACCTCCCTGGGCATAGACCACCCACTGGACTCCTTCGTTGACATACAAGGCAGACCCTTAGTCCTTACATCAAGAACGGGACTAAGACCCTTTAATTCAAAAGAACTTAATAAAATCCTATATGTGGGGCTTTGTCTTCCATGCCACACAGATTTTGACGACCCTGTAATGAGAAGCTGGACTCCCGGAAAAGCACCTTCCCCTTGCCCCTGTGCCGACTTTTTTAACAGTCAGCATGCTCCGGAGAATTAGCCTTGAAACAGATCGCCTTTTTTGACTTAAATGGGATTTAATGGGAAACAGCCTGTTGATCATGGAACCGGGACTTTATAATCAAAATATGCTTAATTGACTGGCCAGGATTAAGCCAGCACAATTCGGGACAGAGCAGAGGTGTCAGTATTGAGCGATATTTGTCCAGGAGGACTAATTGAGTGGATTTCCGCGGTAGGAGCCACTTTTATTCTAATTTTCTTGTCTGAAATAGGTGACAAGAGCCAGCTTGTTTGTATGACTCTGGCCGCAAGATATCGAGCCCTTCCGATAGTCATAGGAGCAACTTTTGCCTTTGCATTTCTTAATCTCTTGGCAGTTTTATTCGGGGCACTCCTGGCTAACCGGCTTTCAGAGAATATGATAAATATCGGCGTGGCAGTGCTTTTTGCAGTGTTTGGCATCCATGTCCTGCTTGCGAAAAAGAAAGACGGAGATAAAAACATATCCTGTAAGAGCGTTCACAGTATATTGATTACAACCTTTCTGTTAATCTTTATGGCAGAATTAGGTGATAAGACCCAAATCGCCGTTGTTGGGCTGAGTAGTACTGCCGGTTCTATGCCGGTCTGGTTCGGCGCTACGCTGGCGCTGAGTCTTATATCCGGTATCGGAGTGCTGGTTGGAAGCAAACTATTCCAGCATATCCCCATGATATTGCTTTACCGTATGAGCGGCGGAGTCTTTTTGATCCTGGCTGCTTTTGCACTGAGCAGGGTATTTTAAAGGAATATACTTGTAACGGATATATCCGAAAAGTCTATTACGCAGACCAGCACATCTCGGAACTTTATTTATTTTGCCGGGTGTTTTACCCCTTAAGCGCGGGAAAAGTCATAGAACAGCATTTTTGGGGATATCGTCCTTTCATTTGCCCCCTTCTAATTCAGGTCCTGCAGGTTTATTTATGTCTTCCTGGGAGTTGAGTTTGTCGGCTATTTCAATGAAGGGCTTGAAAAGATCAATGGGAATCGGGAACAGCGTAGTTGAATTATTTTCCGTGGCTACTTCCCTGAGGGTCTGGAGATACCGGAGTTGCAGGGCAGCAGGCGCCTTGTGTATGATATCGGCGGCATCGGCCAGCTTTTTTGCTGCCTGAAACTCACCTTCTGCATTAATAACCTTGGACCGGCGTTCCCGCTCGGCCTCGGCCTGTTTTGCCATAGCCCTTTTCATCTCTTGCGGGAGGTCTATCTCTTTTACTTCTACTTTACTGACCTTAATACCCCAGGGCTCGGTATCAAGGTCTAATATCTCCTGAATCTGGGCATTAATTTTATCTCTCTCTGACAGAAGTTCGTCCAGTTCGGCCTGTCCGCAGACACTCCGGAGGGTGGTCTGGGCCAATTGAGACGTGGCAAAAAGGAAGTTTTCCACCTCAACCACCGCCCTTCTTGAATCCAGGACCCTGAAATAGACTACCGCACTCACCTTTACAGATACGTTATCCCTGGTAATGATATCCTGTGGTGGCACATCAAGGGTAACTATCCTAAGATCGATTTTCCTCATCTTATCAATAACAGGAATGAGTATTATAAGACCCGGGCCCTTGGTCTTAATGACACGACCCAGCCTGAATATTACCCCACGTTCATACTCGTTGAGTATGCGAATGGCTGATATCAAAAAAGCAATGATCAAAAAAAGCAGAAAAGCGAGAGAGATTGTCATATCTTGCCTCCATGGATCATCGAGACCCTTAATTTAAGTCCATCAACACCTATAACTCTTACCTCAGTATCCACAGGTATGGTCTCCTCGCTTACAGCGGTCCATAGTTCTCCGTGTAAAAAGACCTTACCACCCCTCATTCCTACTGTCTTTCGAACAATACCTTTTTCACCTATAAGGGCTTCTGCCCCGGATTTCGGACTGGATAAGGTAGCTCTGGTCACCAGATAAATAATAGCAGCCAGAAAAGAGCCGACTCCAAGCATAGTAGTCCAGAGCACATCCGTGTCAATGGAAACCCCTGTCTTTGAGGTGTCGAAGAGCATAATAGAACCCAGAAGGAGTGAAGCCAAACCCGCTGCCCCCAGTACGCCGTGGCTGGCAATTATCAGTTCCATGACGAACAGAAGCGCCGCCAAGAGCAACAGGAGGAGACCAGCGGTATTTACAGGAAGGGCCTGTAGGGCAAATAGGCCCAAAAGCAGGCATATGGCCCCTATGGTCCCCGGGAAAATGGTCCCTGGATGGGCAAACTCAAAATATAACCCTGTCATGCCGATCATCATGAGGATATAGGCGATATTTGGATCTGCTATGGTCCTGAGTATTTTTTCCCTCAAACTCTCTTTTATTTGTATAATTTCAGGGTTAATAATTACTAGTTCGGCCGGACCATCAGGCAGACTCACTGCAATGCCATCGAGTTGATTAATCAGTTCACTGAGGTCTTTTGCCAGGACATCGATTACTTTCAGTTCCAAAGCCTCTCTTGCAGAGGCGGAAACGCTCTCCCTTACCGCTTTTTCTGCCCACTCCGCGTTCCGGCCACGCTCTGCTGCCATACTCCTGGCCATGGCGGCAAGGTCGTTTTCCGCCTTTTGTTTCATGGTCTCGTCTTTTTCTCCACCGGAACCCAGGTTTACCGGATGAGCGGCACCAATATTGGTACCGGGCGCCATGGCTGCAACATGGGCGGCAATAGTGAGTATGGCACCGGCCGATGCGGCCTGTGCGCCGGAGGGACTTACATAAACAACTGTTGGAATCGTTGATGCCATTATTTCCTGAATCATATCCCTAAGAGTAGATACAAGGCCGCCAGGTGTATCGAGCTCAATCACCAGACAATCGGCCTGACCCATGTCGGCCTCTTTAAGGGCCCTTTTTAAAAGCTCTGCTGAACCGGGATTTATGCTGCCTCTTAATTCGACAAGATAGATAAGGGAATGGCCTGCCGGATTCCGCGGTTTGTATTGCTGATCAGTTCCCCATAAGGATGGAGTTAACACAAATAAAAAAAGCGAAATTATAAATAATAGGACCGCTTGTAAAACTATGTATCTACCCAGCCTTGAAATCCACGACATTGAATTAAGTGTTCCCCATCTTAGAAAAAGAATATCAGGCAGGATTTTTATTAAAGACTTCTGCATTGGTTTTTTAACGGTATTTGTCATACTCTTTTTCCAGTATTTGGAGGTCATGCCAAGCCACACGTTTGCAGTCCAGTTGTTGGCTTCCTTTTAATCTTAACAGATATGCCGGATGATAAATTACCATGACCTTGGCATTTCCCAACTGATGGAAGCGACCACGAAGAGATTTCAAAGGGGCCTTTTCTTTAAGGAGGGTTTGGGCGGCCACAAGTCCTAAAGCAAGTATAAGAGACGGATTGATGAGACTCAACTGGTGTCTTAAGAAGGGAAAACAGGCGGCGATTTCTTCATGTCCGGGGGTACGGTTACGGGGAGGTCGACACTTGATTACACTGGTGATAAAGACGTCCTTTCTGAAAATATTTATGGCATTTAACATATCTGTAAGGAGTTCTCCTGAAGGACCTACAAATGGCCTGCCCTGAATATCTTCTTCTTTACCCGGGGCCTCTCCTACCACCACCAGTTTCGCATCTTCAGGTCCCTCTCCGAAGACCGTATTCCGCCGTTTTTTATACAGCTCACACCTTTCACAATTCTCAACTATCTTGCGAAGCCGGACAAAATCAGTTTCTGTAGGAATTTCATCCCTATATTCCCGGGTGGAACTGAGTTCCTGCGGGGATGCTTTACTTTGGACAGTATGATTCAGAAAGGATGAAGACAATTCAGGACCTATGGAAATGCCCTCAACCCCCAACTGTTTCTGATAACGGAGCCAAGATGAAATATCGTTCATTATATTAACAATTTCTTTTTTCATGTTAATCTATCACGATTATATACCAGAATAATAACTACCGTCCAAAGCTAAAGTCCCATAGACCTTCCACATCAAGAGTTCGTCTTATATTCCAAGACCAGAGGCCCTTCTAAAAGGCAGACCGTTTTGAGAAAACCAAGAATAAAGCCAAAACTGCAATTGCGCCCACGGCAGAACCCATGGTGTCTGCCACCCAGTCAACCGGATCAGCATACCTATTGGGTACAAAATACTGATGAATTTCGTCGGCAAGTCCGTATAATGATCCAAGAAATATGGCCTGACACATTGCCACTGTTTTAGAAATCGAGGAGTTGTACAAGCGCCACCACATAAGCAACGCACCTAATGCAAAATACTCTAAAAAATGGACAAGATAGTCATTGCCCGATATGTTGGGAAGTCGATTCCCGGGGATGGAAGATGTTCCGAAAATGACTCCTGCATATGCTATGCACAAAGCTAAACGTATATTCATGAAACAAGATTCCTTGATTCACTTGACGGTATATATAGAGTAAACTATGAATGATTGTTTGTCAGCGGCTGTATTATCTTATAGACATGATCTGAATTCTTTATCATATTTTCCCCATGAATAATCATGGCATTCTCCAATAAGGAGTGGACAACTTGAATGACGAAAGCCTAGTTATTAAGCAGCGCCGCGAAAAAGCGGAGCAACTGGAAAGTGATAATATATCTCTTTATCCCAACGACGTAAAGACGCCTGAAAGTACTTCGACAATAAGGCGTTTGTATGATTCGCATAGTGCGGAAGACCCGGGAAAGGTGCAGCGCAGCTTCAGGCTGGCCGGTCGTGTAATGAGTTTGCGCCGTTTTGGAAAGGCAGCCTTTTTACATATTCAGGACAGCTCCGGTCAACTGCAGATCCATGTAAGAAAAGACGTGGTTGGAAATGAGGTCTACAACCTATTCAAGAAATTCGACATTGGTGACCTGATTGAGGTTAGAGGTAAGCCTTTTAGGACCCGCGTAGGCGAATTGACACTCTCAGCTGAGAGCATCGGCCTTGCGGCCAAGTCTTTGAGGCCCCTTCCTGAGAAGTACCACGGAGTAAAGGACAAGGAGATCAGATATCGCCAGCGATATGTCGATCTGATAATGAATCAGGAAGTAAGAGAGGTTTTCAGGACCAGGTCCCGTATTGTCCAGATATTGCGTGAGTACTTTACTTCCCATGGTTTCCTTGAGGTTGAGACCCCGATGATGCAGTCCATTGTGGGCGGCGCAACGGCCCGTCCCTTTACTACCCATCACAATGCCCTTGGTATGGACCTTTACCTTCGGATAGCTCCTGAGCTGTATCTGAAGAGACTACTTGTAGGCGGTTTTGACAAAGTTTTTGAGCTTGGCCGGAATTTCAGGAACGAAGGAATTTCGATACAGCATAATCCGGAGTTTACTATGCTGGAGTTCTATGAGGCCTATGTTACTTATGAAGATATGATGATGCGGACAGAGAAACTCTTTTCGCGGATAGCTGAAGAAATTAAGGGCGGAATGGTCTTCTCCTATCAGGGCTATACGATGGATCTCACTCCTCCCTGGCGCCGGATGACCCTTGAAGAGGCATTAATAGAGATTGGACAGGTTTCGAAAAAGGACCTTGGGAACAGAAAGGGTCTTGTTGAAAGATTGACGGCCCTTGGTGCTCCACTGAGGGGTAATGAGAAGACAGGTAAATTATGGACAAAGTTATTTGATTTACTTGTGGAGCCCAAGCTTATTCAGCCGACTTTTGTAAGTCACTACCCTATTGACGTCTCACCTCTGGCCCGGGAAAATCAGGAAAATCCTCAAGTTACAGACAGATTCGAACTTTTCATTGGCGGTCGCGAGATTGCGAACGCATTCTCAGAGCTCAATGACCCAAGAAAGCAGCGTCAGCGTTTCCAACGGCAGATAGCCGATAGAGGAGATGACGACGAGGTACCTCCTGAACTGGATGAAGACTTTATCCGGGCACTGGAAGTAGGTATGCCGCCCGCCGCCGGCGAAGGTATAGGTGTGGATCGTGTGGTAATGCTATTTACTGACTCCTCTTCTATCCGCGATGTTATCCTGTTTCCACAGCTGCGTCCGGAGAGTTGAGTCTCGGAATGAATTTCGAATGTTTTATTGCCCTGCGTTATCTAAGGGCAAAACGCAAACAGGCCTTCATTTCTCTTATTACCCTCATATCTATAGCAGGCGTAGCAGTGGGTGTAATGGCCCTGATTGTTGTAATTGCTGTAATGACCGGTTTTGAAAATCATCTCCGCACCAAGATACTTGGCATAAATTCACACATTTCGGTCAAAAACTATGAAGGTGCCTTTTGTAACATAGAGTCCATACGGCAAGATGTGCTTGGAGTTAGCGTCCCTCGTAATGACCTTTTTAGTATGATAAGGGGAAAACACGGTGATGCAAAGGTAACTGCAACGACCCCCCTGGTCTATATCCAGGCCCTTTTGAGTTCAGGAAGGGCTGTCAGTGGAGCAGCTATCCGGGGAATAGAACCTGACTCTATACAAAAGGTCTTCAGCGTGGGAAAGATTATCAGAGGAGAGGGACTTGAAGCATTTGAGAATTATAGTGAAAGCGGAATTCCTCCAATACTTCTGGGCAAGGAACTCGCGCGCAACTTGGGGGTTGCTGTCGGGCAGTCAATTCGGGTCATGCTGCCAAGCGGGACTATTACACCTGTGGGGATGCTTCCCAAAATACGGACATTTAGGGTGACCGGTATTAATACGACCGGCATGTATGAGTATGATACCTCCCTTGCCTTTATTCCCATTGAAGCGGCCCAGCGGCTTCTTGGTTTAGGTGAGAAGGTTCATGGCCTGGAGATAAAAGTTTCGGATATCTATGCCACGGACGGCCTTGCACTGGCCATACAAAAAAGACTTGGATTTCCTTTCTGGGCAATAGACTGGCAACAGATGAGCCGAAATCTTTTTTCGGCCCTGAAGCTGGAAAAATTGGCCATGTTTATCATTCTTACCCTGATAGTCCTGGTGGCTGCATTTAACATTGTAAGCACCCTTATCATGATGGTCATGGAAAAGAATCAGGATATAGCAATACTTAAGACACTTGGTGCAATGGACAAAAATATTTTACGGATTTTTATTTATAATGGATTACTCGTAGGTTTTATAGGGACCATTCTCGGCGTTTCAGGCGGGGTAAGTCTCTGTTTCCTTCTTAGCCGCTACAAGTTCATTAAGATACCGAGTGAGGTATATTACACCGACACACTTCCCATACTGCTACACACAAGTGATGTGGCTATAATTTCGATCTCTGCTATCTTAATATGTTTTTTTGCCACCATATATCCAGCCAGACAAGCGGCCAAGGTCAATCCGTCCGAGGCATTGAGGACAGGGTGATTGGCATGTAGTATATTTATGTTTAAATTGTTAGTTAATGCCGGGCAGGAGTCAGGAGGAAGCAAAAATGAGCAGTGACCATTTGTTACCCGAGGGTGAGAGCATCCGAAAGGCTGTAAAGTGGATATCGGAGGTTACAAAGGAGTATCCTGAAAAAAGCCGCAAGGAAATCATACACGAGGCGGAATTACGGTTTGACCTTTCCCCAAAGGAATGCGATTTCCTTTACAGGAAATTTGTTTGAAACCGGCCAGTGAGGATGCACGCCTTACTCAAACTAAAGACGAAGAACACAATGCTCCCGTACGCCACACCATAGCGATCCTTCTAATAACCGATGCCGATATTGTCAGAAATCGATAAAAAACGTGTACGCCGTGCAGTTAATGATCCTAAGATAAAGGCGGGACCTGCCTTTCATTATCGTCTGCCAAATTGCAAACATTGAAAATAAGGACTGGTCACTGGCCTTATCCTGGAACAACTGGTGGGTAGTTGAGGAGTTGTCTCATCGACCGGATGAACTTGATGAACTGAGCGCCGCATTTCTTGAAGCCGACCAACCAATTATCGGAGTTAACCGTAGTAAATGGATAGAGTTTATTGATCAATGGTTAAGAAACCACGGATTGGTGTAACCGGCAGCGATAGGCGATGGTCACCAAGCTGGTGGTGTACAGCCTTTGCACTAAGACTGGCTGGCGCGACGCCGGAGCGGATCAGTATCCGCCATTCTCCCAGCGGAAAACCGCTGAATGCATTGATCATCAGTGGTGGTGGTGGTGATGATGATATTAGCCCGGAGCATTACAATTCAGACCTTGATGCCAAGGTCAAGACCGACCCGGAACGTGACCATCTGGAAATAGAATGGATTCAAAGGGCACTGAAAATGAATATTCCCTTATTGGGAATCTGCCGTGGTGCGCAACTGATCAATGTTGTACGTGGCGGAACCTTGTATCAGGACATTCGGGTATTGCGCAAACCTACCTATAATCGGCCCGGTTTGTTGCCGACTAAACAGGTTCGTCTATCACCCGGTTCGAAATTGGCCGAGATCTGCAACAAAATGCATCTAAGGGTGAACAGTCTTCATCATCAAGCAATCAAGGACATCGGCACTGATCTTCAGGCAGTAGGCTGGGACCTGGATGACATTATCCAAGCGTTGGAGCGGGGAAAAGGCAGGATCATCGGCTTGCAATGGCATCCCGAATACCTCATATATCTGCCGTCACAATTTGCGTTATTTCGCTGGCTGGCAAAAACAGCACGAGAGCATTAATGTATTCGGTTTTATCATATTGAATTTTCGATTTATTAGACTGAGTAAGACCGGGAAAACGACTGAAAGAGGGCGAGATATGATGGCACAAGTTCGTTCGGCTGAGTAAAAAGAGACGGTTCGTTTAGTAATATGCGATTATATATTGGATATCTTGGTGAATTATTTGTCTCCCTATTATAAGTACGGTTTGTAATATAGCGCCTGAAGTTTATTTCAAAAGCCGACGGCATGTAGTGGATTAAAATTAACAGTATGGAGAAAAAGTAGATTTGAGGTTGTCATTGAAAAGGTTGTACAGAATTTTGGCCCTTATATTGCCGTTAATCTCGGCTGTTCCGGTTTATGCCGTTGGCCTAAATAATCTAAACGAATCAGTTATTAAAGACAGTACTGACATCGCACTGTTGATTACTTATGTGGTGCTGGCATTGGGTGTTTCATTTCTCTGTTCAATCGCGGAAGCGGTGCTCTTAAGCGTTACACCTTCGTATATCGAAGGGCAGAAAGAAAAGCGGCCCGGGCGTGCCGCCCTTTTAAAACGATTGAAGCTTGATCACCTGGATCGAGCACTTGCGGCCATTTTAACTTTAAACACTACGGCACATACAGTTGGGGCGATTGGTGCCGGAGCCAAGGCTGCAGTCATATTTGGAAGCACTTGGTTCGGCGTGTTCTCAGCTGTCATGACGATTATGATCCTTTTTCTTTCCGAAATAGTTCCTAAAACCATAGGCGCCACCTACTGGTCAAAACTCGTAGGACCTATGGCGCTTTTTGTTAATGCACTGATTGTGATCCTTTACCCAATCGTGTGGATCTCGGAGAGGCTGACAAAATATATTTCGCGCGGGAAGGATGTACATATTTTCAGTCGTGACGAGTTCATCGCCATGGCATCGGTCGGTGTAGAGACAGGACAGATCCATAGCAAGGAATCCAGGATGATCCAAAATCTGTTACGCTTTGAGTCACTGAATGTGGCCGATATCATGACACCACGTACTGTAATATTGGCACTGGCTGAAGACATAAAAATAATTGATTCATTAAAAAAAATAACCCAAAATCCATTCTCACGCATACCTTTATATAGGTCAAATATTGATGATATAACCGGCTTTGTCCTTAAAGATGATGTCTTGATTTTCACTGCACAGAAACGAGGTGATGAAAAATTAAAAACATTGAGACGTGAAATAATAGCAATTCCGATGTCAGTGTCGTTGACAGCTTTGTTGGAACGCTTTCTCAATGATCGCCAGCATATTGCCATAGTAGTTAATGAATACGGGGAAACGTCCGGACTGGTGACACTGGAAGATTTAATTGAAACTATTATGGGTATGGAAATCATGGATGAAACAGACGATGTTGAAGACATGCGAGCCCTGGCACGTAAACAATGGATTAAACGTAGCAAGGCTATGGGCCTTGATGCCGACATCTTGGATCGAAATAGGCCGGAATCAGAAAATAGCCCGCACCCCCGGCATTGAGGGGCACGTTGCGATTCTTATTAAGGCCTATTGGATAATAAAATGCTTATCCACAGCTCATTAATAGAGACAGGGCCTAAAGGGCCGAAACAGCGATTTTGTTAATATCTATAATTTCCCCTCGCGTAAACGCGGTATGAGATACACTGCCTGGCATTATAACATGGAACTCTGAGTCGCTATCTTTGTCGCATTCTTATGGATTCGGCATGGGCGGTAAGGCCTTCTATTTCCGCCAGACGGATTACGTCATCAGCATCTCTTTGGAAGGCCTCACGGGAATAGGAAATCAGGCTTGAATGCTTCATGAAGGTCTCCACTCCAAGGGCCGAAGAAAAGCGGGCCGTACCCATAGTGGGAAGTACGTGATTAGGCCCGGCAATATAATCGCCTATTGGCTCCGGCGTGACGTTTCCCATGAATATTGCTCCAGCATGGCGGATCTTTGGGAGAAGCCCCCAGGGATCTGATACCAGCAATTCCAAGTGCTCAGGCCCGATCCTGTTTGCTATCCCGGTAGCCGTCTCCAGATCATCGACTTTAAGTAATAGGCCGTTTGTCTTCAAAGCCTCGATTGCGATTTCCCGCCTTGCCAATTTTTCAAGCTGGCCATCCAACTCTGCAGGCACCTCTTCAGAAAGCCTCGTCGATGTAGTAATCAGTATGGATGTCGCCATAGGATCGTGCTCTGCCTGAGACAGGAGATCAGCCGCCACAAACTCTGACTGTGCGCTCTCATCTGCTATTACAAGTACCTCACTCGGTCCTGCCACCATATCGATTCCAACAAAACCCGCCAGCATCTTCTTCGCCAGAGTCACATAGACGTTACCTGGTCCCACTATTACGTCTACAGAAGGCACTGTCTCTGTTCCGAAGGCCAAAGCACCGATGGCCCAAGCACTTCCCGTTTTATATATTTCACTTACACCTGCTTCTGAGGCCGCTACGAGCAGGTAAGGATTAATAGCCCCATATTTGTCGGGCGGAGTGGTGATTACAATCCTTTTGACTCCTGCAATTTTGGCGGGGATTGAATTCATAAGGACAGAAGAAACCAGCGGAGTTTCACCCCCCTTGCCCCCTGGGGCATACAATCCGGCGGCATCCACGGGCCGTATCATTTGTCCCAATACAGATCCGTCTTCCCTTGTCATTATCCATGACTTTGGCCTCTGATGAATGTGGAATTCTTCAATATGGGAGATGGCCTTTTTGATGCTCAGCAGAAAATTGTTATTTACCTTTGAATAGGCTGCTTTTAACTCTTGCTCGGATACTGCCAGGTTCTTGACCTCAAAATCAGGGGCGTCGTACTGTCTTGTGTATTGGACTAAAGCCTGATCTCCTTTATCTCTTACCTGTTTGAGTATCTCCCTTACCTCGCCCTCGTGCTGTAAAGAGATTTCAAATCGGCGGCTGGCTAAAGAATCCACCCTGTTTTTTCCTTCAGCAGTATTGTAAGAAACAGGTTTCAGCATCTTGTCTTCTCCCTTAGGCCAAAAGTACAGCTATAATACCGGTAAGAAAGATTCCATCGAATGTACCGGCCCCTCCTATGGATACAACCGGTGCATTTATTTGTTCTATGTCTTTATAGTGCAGGAGATCGGCCCCTATCAAAGTACCTAGAGTTCCGGAAATATATGCCACAACCGGGGCATGATCTTCGGCGGAGATTAAAATGGCTAGCAAAGCAGCAAGAAAAGGGGGAATGAACATAGGCAGAGCTATACCAAGCCCGGGCACAGGCCTGGCCATCCAGTAGGTTAAGGCTGCAATTATGGCTATACCTATCAAGGGATCGAAGAAGATTCGCCATTTCAGCATCAGGTAAACGGAAAGAAACAGGGGCACAAGCGCCCCGCCTAAATTAACCGTCACTACTGTGCCGGGAAATGAACTTGCGTGAATTCTGTACGTAATGCCAAAGGATCTGACTTTGGAGGGGATATTTACGATCTTGTTTTTTATCCGCTTGACAGGGATATTTATGTGACTACCCAAGAGAGATGCCAGTAAAAAGACAAAAACCTGCCATGGACCAAAGCCTATCTTCTCAAATGCTATGGTCATAATTCCCACGTGTATGAGGGCAAAAAGGAATATCAGCCCCAATAGAAACAGCAGAAATATAAGAATGGCAAAGGGGTTGTACAACATTGAAAAGACCTTTAGCAGTACGAATTTAGAAAGACCCGAGGCCGGATTTACTTGGCCTCGGGACATTTGCGTCTTATTTTTTAGAAGTCCTAATCTATACGTATAGCCACGTAACGGCTGAACTCTCCGTCACGGATTCTGAAAAGGACGCTTTTAGCCTGTTCTGATTGGGCCAAGACCTCTAAAAAATCATCCATACTGTGAACGCGCTTGCGGTTCACCTCTTCTATAAGGTGTCCAGAGCGAATACCCACACGGGCTGCCGGACTTCCCTGCTCCACTTCTGCCACCAGAACACCCTGAAACTCACGATATCCTAATCGTTCCGCCAGTTCCGGTGTCAGATCCTGCACGACAAGGCCAAGCTTCTCCAAGATCCTGTTCTGGGCCATAGCCATAGTCTTCCTGCCGATAGGCTGTTCACCAATAGTAACCTGTAGGGTCTTGTGCTTATTGTCTCTCAAGACCTCCATCTTTACCTTGGTCCCTGGTGAAGTCATTGCTATTTTGTTTCTGAGTTCTCCCAGTTTCTCAACCTTTTTGCCGTTCAGACCAAGTATGATATCACCCTGTTTCAGACCTGCTTTTTCTGCAGGAGAGCCCTCTGAAACTTCAGCCACCAGCACTCCTTCGGTCTTTTTCAGACCAAAGGATTTGGCGAGTTCCTTGTCTATATCCTGTATGATTACTCCTAGCCACCCCCTGGTAACTTTACCTTTTTCCAGGAGTTGCTTCACGATGGCCTTTGCCATATTTATGGGTATGGCAAAACCTATACCCATATAGCCGCCGCTCCTGGAGAATATAGCGGTATTCATGCCGATGGCTTCTCCGTGGATGTTAACAAGTGGTCCGCCTGAATTCCCAGGGTTTATGGCAGCGTCAGTCTGTATAAAGTCTTCATAGTCATTGATGCCTATGCGACTTCTTCCCTTGGCACTGACCACGCCTACAGTGACGGTCTGGCTGAGACCAAATGGATTGCCTATGGCTATGACCCACTCTCCCACATCAAGCTTGTCCGAATCCCCCAGACTGAGTACAGGTAAATCTGTTGCATCTATTTTTATTACTGCCACATCGGACTGTGGATCCGTCCCTATTACCCGGGCTTTAAACTCCCTGCCGTCGGCCAGTTTTACCCTGATAATGTCAGCGTCTCCCACAACATGATTGTTAATAAGTATGTAGCCGTCTTTATTTATAATAAAGCCTGATCCCTGCCCTCTCTGATTGAATTTTTTTGGTGTTCTAGGTCTTGGCTGAAAGTGGGGGCCGAAAAAACGTTCAAAAAAGGGATCGCTAAAGAGGTCAGAGGGGCCCTGAAAGGGTGACAGTGTGCCACTTCTTTCCACTGTCTTCTCGACTTGGACAAAGACCACCGCCGGCATGGCCTTTTTAACTACAGCTGCAAAGGCCTTGGCCGTCTTGTCTAACAGTGCTATGTTCTGGTCATCGATATCTGAGGCAAAACTGTTTATAGCACAATTCAATATCAACAGTACTGTTAACAACATTCGTATAAGCTTGAACTGTATAATTGTTTTTATATTGCTCTTTAGGTGCATTCTGTTTTTCTCCTTATTTATCCCGCTGGAAAGGTCTAAGCTATTAGGTTATTTCAACTTTCCAGCCTGCCCTGCCTGAGTGCATTTCAGGCATACAGGTCACTGCGTTTTACATTAAAATGCGTCTAATTCATGGGAAATTGCGCCTTGCATCCGGCCTTTTGAATAAAATTATGTTTCAGACTTTATTACATTGTAATCCTCGCTCTTTTTTTCTATTTCACCTGCAATTTTACTAAACTCGTCTTTGCTCATTATCTCTTCTACGAGTAGACGCTCTACCATTTTTTCAAGAGAGTCCAGGTGTCCTTCTATGATCTTTTGTGCCCTGGCACTCTGTTCGCTCAGCAGTTGTCGTACCTGCTTATCCACTTCTGAAGCAAGTTCAGAGCTCAAAGGCTCCGTAGTCTGTGAAGTGCCAGGCACCCTAAGGAAGGGACTGGTTTCCCTGAAAAGGGCCACCGGCCCAATCTTTTCATTCATTCCAAAGCGGCATATCATGCTTCTGGCTATTTCCGTAGCCATTTCCAAGTCATTCTGTGCCCCGGAACTCACCTCTCCCATAATTATTGTTTCAGCGGCCCGCCCTCCAAGAGATACGCAGATCTTGTCCAGGAGTTCGCTTTTGGTTACAAGGTAACGCTCTTCCTCGGGTAGCTGAAGTGTATAGCCAAGAGCCGCCTTTCCACGGGGTATAATGGAAATCTTGGCGACCGGCGGGGCATTGGGGCAATGAAATGCCACCAGGGCATGGCCGGCCTCATGATAGGCTACGCGTTTGCGATCCTTTTCTCCAAGACGCCTGCTCTTCCGCTCAGGGCCGGCAAACACCTTTTCAACTGCCTCTTCAAGGTGGGCATGGGTGATCTGTTTTGAGCCATGTCTTGCTGCAGTAAGGGCCGCCTCATTCATGATATTTGCAAGATCCGCTCCAGAGAACCCAGGGGTCCTCAAGGCAATGTTTTTAAGGTCTATCTCGGGGGCAAGGGGTTTATTACGGGAGTGGACCTTGAGTATCGCCTCCCGGCCTCGCACGTCCGGGGCATCAAGTATTACCTGGCGATCGAACCTGCCGGGGCGCAACAGGGCCGGATCAAGGACCTCTGGCCGGTTGGTTGCAGCAAGCAGTATTACCCCCAGGTTAGGTTCAAATCCGTCCATCTCCACCAGGAGCTGGTTAAGGGTCTGCTCTCTTTCCTCATGGCCGCCTCCCATCATTCCTCCGCCACGGAATTTTCCTATGGCGTCAAGCTCATCGACAAAAATTATGCAGGGCGTGTTCTCCTTGGCTTGGTTAAAGAGGTCCCTTACCCTTGCGGCCCCGACACCTACAAACATTTCGATGAATTCAGAGCCGGATATGCTGTAAAAGGGGACACCTGCCTCACCTGCCAGGGCCCTTGCAAGGAGGGTCTTTCCTGTACCCGGAGGACCAAGAAGGAGCACCCCTTTGGGTATTTTGGCCCCTAACTCCTCGAATTTCTTGGGCTCTTTCAAAAATTCCACCACTTCTTTCAACTCTTCTTTGGACTCATCACATCCTGCCACATCGTCGAACCGTACGCCGGTATCTTTCTCCATGGCAATTTTGGCCTTTGATTTGCCAAATGATAGAAGCCCTGCTCCAGGCCTTCCCATGCCCCTGATGAGCAAAAACCAAAGTCCGACCCAAAAAAGTATCGGCAGGATTGTGCCCCAGAAAAGCTGGTCAAAAACACCCTTCTGTACCCCTGAATAATCAACCCCATTGGCATCCAGTTCTTCTACAAGCTTGGAATCATCAACTCTTATAGTACGAAAAAGCATCAGATTGTCTTTTTGATCAATCAGTTTTCGGAGCTGGGTAAAAAGCTCCTGGAGGGAAAGCTGTTTCTCCTTTCCCGGCAGGGCATTATCTGTCGCCTTTTCCTGCTTTAGTTTCTGCAACTTCTCCTGCACTCTCTGAAGGCCGCCCACACGACCTGTATAAAGTATCCCCCTGATTTCTTCCTCATCCATGCGGACTTCAAAGATTCTTCCTTCCCTTAACATCTGCTTGAACCGGGTATAGGAAATCTCTTTTGTCTGCATGTGAATCCACAGATTAGGCAGACTAAAAATAAGGATCAGCCCTACTATCCAATAGATAGCGGAAAATATTAGTTTACGGCGTCCTTTATCCATTAGCTATGGTCCGGAACCGGTCAAAGAGATGTCAAAAAAAGGTGAATTCAATGGCTTTTGCTAACCCATGTCTTTTTTGTCCGATTATGGCGTTACCCGTAGTCAAAATGCCTAACGTGCCCAGGTACGCTCCCGCATTCTTTCCTACTCGAACCTTGCCCTCAGACAAAATCTATTGGTTTTGCGATAAACTCTTAAAAAAGTAGTATAAAATAGCACAAACATAGTTCAGGCAGCCACTTTTAATCATCGCTACCTGAACTATCATCAGTGCCCTTTAGCCGTTCACAAAAATCAAACTAAAAATCGCTGCTTGCAAAAGGCCCCTTTATTTTGCCGGAGGTGCTGCGTCTTCTTCTGGTTTATCCTCATCAAGGAGATCTTTGTTGATCTTTACCGGATATTTTGCCTTTAGCCTTTCAATGAGTGCATTTTGTAACTGTTGCTGTTTTTCTGTTTGAAGAGTCTGTCTTATCTGGGCCTGCACCTCCGCCAATGTTTTAATGTTGGCCGCCTTTTTCTCTTGAACTTCAATAATATGATATCCGAAGTTGGTCTTTACGGGATCACTCAATTCACCCTCTTTTAGAGAAAAGGCTACGGACTCGAATTCAGGCACCATGCGCCCTTTGCTAAAAAATCCCAGATCGCCACCCCTGTTTTTGGAACCCGGGTCATCTGAATGCTTCTTTGCAAGCTCGGCAAAGTCTTCGCCATTTTTTAGTTTTTCTTTAATGTCCTTGGCCCTTGATTCGGCTTCTTCCCATGCCTTCTTATCTGCCCCTTCCGGGACCTTAAGTAAAATATGACGGGCTTTAACTGACTCAGGTTCTATAAATTCATCCTTATGATCTTTATAATAAGTCTCAATCTCGTCGTCAGTGGTATCTACTTCGCCCTCTAATTCCCTCTGCAAAAGTTCCTGAGCTAGAACAGCGTTCATGATATCTTCAATCTTGGACTTAACTGCAGGATCCTGGTCCAGCTTTTGATTCCTGGCTTCCTGGGCTATGAGAGTGATATCGACCCATCTGTCCAGAAATTGCTCTTTCAACTCAGGATTTCTGAGCAAGGCCATCTGTAATTGCGGTGGTAAAGACTGGATCTGGGCCTCAAATTCTTCAAGCGTGAGCTTATAAGATCCTACCTGTGCGAGAATATTTCCCTTTTCATCAGAGGCAAAAACATTGCCGCAATGTCCAAAAATGAAGGAAAACCCCACCAATGCCAGGAACATTTTAACAATAAAGCTGCGTGCACTAAGTCGTCTCATTTATTTCTCCTTTATATGTGAATTCTTACATGCAATAAAAACAAGAAAATCGTTAGCAAGACTCAAAAGACAGCAATCTAACGGATCACAGAACAAGGTGCATAAAGACCGGGCCTCACTGTGGTATTAGGGGCTATTATTGAGTCCAAGGCAACAAGTGTGCCTGGATTTGTAACCGAATTACATCCGGTTTGTGCATTGTCTCCAAGTAAAGCCCCGAGCTTACGCCTTCCGGTGTCAATCAGGCTCCCTTCAATTTTAATGGACACGGTTCCGGATATAAAGCGCAAATTAGCAAGTTTCGTGCCTGCCCCAAGATTGACGCCTCTGCCCAGGATACTGTCGCCTATATAAGCAAAATGTCCAGCCCTTGATCCATTTAAAAACACAGAGTGTTTAACTTCAGTAGTATGTCCGATTACACAATTTTTTCCTATAAGGCAATCTCCGCGCACATAAGCCCCCTGTCTGATCTCCGTGTAATCTCCAATAATGCTTGGGCCCTTTATCATTGCGCCTGACTCGATAAAAACCCCTTTTCCTATCTGTATCCGGTCATCTGTAAATACTGCACCGGCGCAGACAAGTGAGGCTTGTGGAACAAATTCTCCATTAATACATATTTCAAATTTCCCTTTGCCCGAGTCATTACATACTACCTCAAAGCCATCACGCATCCACCCACTTGGCATCATAACGAGATGTTTAGACAGGGGAATCCCGGGCCTTATCGTTTCTTCAAGGTTTGGTCTGATGATCTTTTGGATATATTCCCTGAGTAAGTCAAGGGGTTTCCACACTTCGGAATTTTCAATAAAGAGATCTTTATAATCTTCTGAAATTCCAGGAAAGAACCAATCAAGATTGCGAACAGAAGATATATTAATGCGATTTGTCAATTTCTAAGTCCTATTTAAATTTTAAAGCCAATAAGTTGTGGTTTCATGGATTTGCAGGTTTAGAGTTACTTAAATAATAAACTATCTTTCAGCAAGCGTTTAGCTATTTCAACATCATATAGATGAAGCGGGGGTCTTCCCCTTCCTTCTTCTCTATAAAGATCGGCTGCCTGCTTGATTGCAGACCATTCAACCCACCCATGGTCCTCCCACATGCCGGGATCATCGGCATTCCACATCCTGAATTCTATTTCGTCGGTTCCGCTTCTAACGTACATACGGATCTTTTTATTCTCCAGGATTGGATTGTAGTATAGTCCTAATTCATCCTGCACGGCTTTCTCCTGAAAATGTTTATTTGTTAACGGAATATAACAAAATATATACGCATAAAAAATGATTTTGCTCAAAACGCCCTTAGTGCAAACGGGAAATTTCCAAAAAGCAAGAAGGACATACTAAAAATAGGCCGCCATGAGTGGAAAATCAAGACAACGCCGCAAACCGGGTGTTTTAAGCAGAGTCATGTGTTAAGCTAAACTTTTGTATCACGGTGGTCAATACTTGATATTAGTGAAGCAAAAAAATTTGTTGGTATTCAACGAGACATCATGTTTTGCTGAAGGTTCTTAATATTACAAAGGCGATATATAAAAATTTTGGGGATTGAGGGAATATTTAAAATGGCCAATTCGTTTTTTCCATCTATACAGGGTATTTTTCTCGCTGATTTTCACATTCATTCCCACTTCAGCAGGGCCACAAGTCCTGACATGCATCCAGCTATTATAAATCGTTTTGCTAAACAGAAAGGATTATCCGTTGTCGGTACCGGTGATTTTACTCATCCAGGCTATCTTGAGGAATTAAGAAAGGAACTGGAACCTGATGAGGATACAGGACTTTATGTCTGCAAAGACGACCCTGAGGGAACAAAATTCATCCTCACCTCTGAGGTGTCAAATATCTTTACCCAAGGTGGGAAAAGTCGAAGGATACATACGGTTTTCTTTAGTCCTGATTTCCAGGTAGTAGAAGAGATCCAAAACCGTGTTGGCTCAATAGGCAACATCTCTTCGGATGGCCGCCCGATCCTCGGCTTTCCGGTAAAGGATCTCGTTAGAATAATAATGGAAGTATCGTCTGATTGCTTTGTGCTGCCCGCCCATATCTGGACTCCATGGTTTTCTCTGTTTGGTGCAAAATCCGGCTTTGACACACTGGAAGAGTGTTTTGAGGAACAAAGCAATCACATTTACGCATTGGAGACCGGACTCTCTTCAGATCCTCAAATGAACTGGCGGCTATCCGCCCTGGATCAATACACTCTGCTTTCAAACTCTGATGCCCATTCCCCCTCCAAGTTGGCGAGAGAAGCGAATGTCTTTTCCTGCAAGCTCACCTATGAAGCTATTACTGGCGCCATCAAGGACCCGGATAGCGGTTTCGAGGGGACCATCGAGTTTTTTCCGGAAGAAGGGAAATATCACTATGATGGTCACAGGGCCTGCAACATCTGCATGAAACCACAGGAGACTATTGATCACAGAGGTAAGTGTCCAGTATGCGGTCAGGATCTCACAGTAGGTGTTTTGCATCGAATAGAGGAGCTTTCTGACAGAAATGAGGGCTTTATTCCTAAAACAGCAAAGCCCTGTGTGCATCTTGTACCCCTTGAGGAAATTATCGCTGAGGCATTTGGTGTGCGGACCATTACGAGTAGAGTAAAAAAAGAATACCAGAGACTGATCCAGCACGGAGAATCTGAAATGAATATACTCCTCTGGAAGAGTGAGAAGGAGCTTCAGTATTTTGTGCCGGACAGGATAAGGGAGGGAATACTGCGTATGAGAAAGGGTGATTTAAAGATAAATCCCGGTTACGACGGGCTCTACGGAAAGATCAATATCTTTTCCAAAAAGGAGAGGGAAGAGCTGCAGGCTTCAAGGGCAAAGGCCTGCTCAAGAGAAAAGGCGCTGCAAATGGATTTGTTTTAATGTAAAAATTTTTAAATCAGCTTTTCCTTATTTTCTCTCAAGATAAACCCTGTTTTGTCCGTAAAGGAAATAGCTTTACTTGTGCTGAAAATAAACTTATCTAAGGTATTGCTCCATTTTCTCATTAGTAGAAAAACCAAATTACTCCTAATTCCATGCAAATTCGCTTATTTTTTAAGTTCTATTAAAAAACCGTTTTGCGATCTAATTATTTTTGACTTTTCACCGCTGTACCTGAGGGGTTATTAAATTGCTGATTCCGGCATGGAGGACATAAATGGGTACAAACAATGTCATTTTTTTAGAAGTACTGGATCTGAAAGATTGACAAAAGACCTGGCCCTCTTCGGTCTTGCTCTCAGAGATCTATATCTAAACGCAGTCACCCCTCCAGCGGAAGTTCAGCAGGCCATAGACGATCGGAGCAGACTCGGAATATTGGGAAAAGCTTAAAGACCTCATGAAGATGAAGGCCGCCATGGCTCTGGAAAAGGCCGCTGAGGGTGAAAGCTCTGCCCAAGGGGGGATAGGCATGGGATTTGGTTTAATGATTCCAGGCCTTCTTGCGGGCCTTCAGACAGGATCTGAAACTATCCAGATACAGAATGCCAATAAAAATTTCTGCCCCATTGCGGGCACCAGATCCTCGTCCTTCGGCAGTGTGGTGTCTGCGGAAAAAACCTGAGCCCCAAGGCCAAATTCTGCCCTGCATGCGGGGCCCCGGCGGGTCAAACCCAAGCCCCCAAAATCTGTAGAGAATGTGAATATAAAAATCGTCCTGAGGCAGTATATTGTAATCAGTGTGGCGGGCCAGTAAATTTTGAAGCAGGAGATCCTCTACTATCGTGCTCCTTTTGCAAAACCAGCCTTTATATGGTCCCCAAAGGACCGCTCAGGTACACGTTGCCCGTCAAAGACGGATTGGCAAAACAGCGTAAAGCAAAATTGCTATATCTTCCATACTGGAGATTTAAAGGACTAAGCTATAAGGTCCTTGATCAAAGACAGTTTAAAAGCTCCCTGCTGGATACTACAGTATCAGCCTTTACAGGCATCGATACTGTTTCAAGCCTTGGAATCCGCCCACAAGTTGCGACACTGAACCTGGCAGTAAATGGAAACCACCTTATTCCAGCACAGAGAAATGCGAAAGAGGCATTAAGATATTGCAGAAAAGAGATTGCTGCAATTCGAGAAAAATACGGTCCTTTTTGAAAGATTTATTGGTGAGACCCAATGCCTGATCTACGCCCCTTTTATCCTGACTGAATTTCCAAAAAGAGGAACATATGTATTAAAGGGCATATGGGGAAGATGCCCTGGTCAAGAGATTGACAAATCAAAAATCACGGCCCTGTTAAAATCATTGGATGGGTCATCTCAACATAACTATTTACACTTTTTGCCCCTAATATGTCCTGAGTGTGGGTACAACCTGCCTGCCGTATCCGGAGCGGTGGCCCTCCTGTGCCAGAACTGTTCCAGGGCCTGGTGGGTGAAACGAAATCAATTTTCTCCTCTTGCATATAAGGCCTTTAAAATACCATCATCCAGCAAAGACTCCAGATTCTTGCCCTTTTGGCATCTGACCCTTGAGCTTTCCGGGCTGCCGATAAAGAGTAGATATGACATGCGGCTTTTGGCAATGTCATACCGGAAGCTACCTGAAGCCTGGAGCCGGGAAGCTGTGCAGCTCCTGATCCCCGCATTCAAGCTCGGACCAAAGCTCTTTCTCAGGGTAGCCAGAAATATGAGTCTGGCACCCATTGATATGTCACGAAAAGACCAGGGCCTGAAAACAGGACAGAGGACTGAGCCGGTCAGGTTTCCACTTGAAGAAGCAGCCCGGGCTGCAAAGGTTGTCCTGTCAGATCTGCTGAAAAAACACAGTAAACTATATTCCCTTATTCCAAAAACCCGCCTTACTCTAAAACATACTGGTCTAATCTATCTTCCCTTCAAATTTCAAGGCCGTGAATTTGTTGGCCTGCATTCCGGTCAGGCTATACCTGCAGATTCCATAGAACGTGGAAGAGTCATTTAGTATAACCTCCTTTTAAAAAGCTGCCGGACTATGGAATAATAAATAAACACGAAATCGTGAAAGATGAGAAATGCCCGTTTCTTGCAATTTGCCCGCAGAAACTAATTAGAGTAATGGTAATACAGTCATATTTTGAGTATACAATATCTTAAATTTGAATGAGTTCGAGCTATGTCTAGAAAATTATAGGCCGCACGATGTCATCTGAATTAATGGAGGCGAGTATCACGGCGCACAAGTCAATAAAGAAACAGCCTGACAGGGGCAATATGTTAGAGGAATATTACGATGAAAAAAAATAACCGGAAGAAGAAACTAAGTATCATAGGTGCAGGGGCAGTGGGGACAGCCGCTGCTCAGTGGGCTGTGTCCAGATCTATTGCAGACAGCATAGTGCTATTAGACGTAGTAGCAGGTCTCCCCCATGGTAAGTCTCTGGATCTCATGCAGACATCTCCATTATATGGATATGCCGGAAATATTGTCGGTACTGATGATTATGCTGATACCGCCCAGTCAGACGTAATCATTATAACCGCCGGGCTCGCGCGGAAGCCCGGGATGAGCAGGGATGACCTTTTAGAGAAAAACGTCCTTATCATTCGAATGATTACTGAGGAAATCGTCAAATATTCTCCCGATGCGTGCCTGGTGGTTGTCACAAATCCTATTGATGCCATGGTTTATACGGTTTTTAAGGTATCTGGATTTCCAAAACGCCGGGTTGTTGGTATGGCAGGTGTACTGGATTCTGCAAGGTACCGCACATTTATCGCCCAGGCTTTGGCCGTAGCTCCTACAGATGTGACTGCCCTTGTAATGGGCGTACACGGGGACCATATGCTCCCATTGGTCAGGCTTGCAAGTGTTGGAGGTGTACCTATAAAAGAGCTTTTGTCCAGTGATGAAATTGAGAATATAGTAACTCGCACTCGACATGGAGGGGCGGAGATAGTGCAGCACCTCAAGACGGGAAGTGCATTCTCCGCTCCTGGTCTTGCTGCAGTAGAAATGGCCCAATCCATCCTGAAAGACGAAAAAAGAGTGGTACCCTGTGCAGCCTATCTGGAGGGAGAATTCGGTATCAGCGGCGTATTTCTTGGTGTGCCGGTGGTGCTTGGAGCAAACGGTGTAGAACGTATCCTGGAATTTTCCCTTACGCAGGATGAGCGTAAAGCATTAGAAAAATCTGTGAAAGAGGTAGAGAAACAGGTTGCAGCTACAGGCTTATGAATCATGATAATCCACCGGAATATTGTATTATGGATCTTTCTGCTCGGGCTGATTGGTGCCCTAAGTGGCCTGGTTGTATTGTATAGACTCTTCTGGCCGTCCCCTGCCACTACTTTGCATGTGCCTTTATTAGAACAGGTCCCGATTGAACAACTTCCAGACTTTGAGGATATAGAGGACAAAGAGGGACTGCAAAAGTCTATTTCAGCCAGTCTGGAATACCTTGAACGGCATAATGATGACAAGCAAACTGCCTGGGGCAATGAATCAATAAACATAGGCACATTAAAAAAGACATTAAAATCGTTTTCCGAACTACTTGACCAAAATTTACCCCAGCAGGATCTTCAGTCGGAAATCCGCCGCCGGTTTATAGTTTACAGGACAACAGGGGATGAAAATCGGGAAAGGCCTGCGGGGCCGGTTCTCGTGACAGGATATTTCCAGCCCGAGATGCCTGCGTCTCTCGAGTCAGACGAAGAATTCTCCTATCCGCTTTATGAAACTCCCAAAGACCTCATTCGAATAACTCTAAATGATTTTGATTCCTCACTTCCGCGCAAGACCCTCTGGGGAAGGATATCAGGGCAAAGCCTGATCCCTTATTATACACGCGCTGACATTGATAATGGCAGAAAGCTCGAATGTGCCCGTGCCCTTGCATGGCTGCATTCACCAGTGGATGGGCTTTTGCTCCATATACAAGGTTCAGGGGCACTCCGGTTTCAAGACGAAAGTAAGAGATATATCCATTACGCCTCCAGCAATGGTCATCCCTACTATAGTATTGGCCAATGGCTTATAGAAAAGGGACTGTTGCGTGAGGATCAGGCCGACTGGCCCGGTATCCGCGCTTGGGCACAAAAAAATCCGGAGGAATTCAGAAAGGCCTTTGATGCCAATCCCAGATATATCTTTTTCAGATGGGAAAGAGAAGGGCCAATAGGAACCCTGGGAAAAGTGCTGACACCCATGAGATCAGTAGCCCTTGACAATAAGTTTTATCCGCTTGGTGCCCTGTGCTTTTTAAAAATGCAGATACCTGTGAACATGTCGATCCGCGGAGATACAGGCACTTTTCAGGGCTTCGTTTGCAATCAGGACAGCGGCGCTGCCATCAAAGGACCACACAGACTAGACCTCTATTGCGGGACAGGCGATATAGCCGGCAATCTTGCAGGAAGCCTAAAGACATCAGGATCTCTCTATCTGTTGTTGCTCAAAGATGCTGTTCAGGGAACACGGCTCGGTCAACCCTGAAAGCATCTTGCTTTTCCATAACCGACTCATTAAGCTTATAAAATCATAATAAGCTCATGGCAGCTTTCAAAATTCCATCTCTGGTCTGATGGTTTGCGTTGCCCGTTAGCCAAAATACTCATATACTCTATCTTAAAAGCAGGTATTCAACAGCCCATGAATATGAGCTATGAGCCGACTTTCATTTGCATTGTTACTAGGGCCTTAACATGAATTTTTAAGTATATTTTGAGTATAGCTCAACCTAATTACAATTGTAAAAAATTGCCAAACTACCGAGTGACCTCGTCAAAATCTACCCTCATTATCGCGTTTCTTATCTTGTTTGTTTTGATCCTGACACCCTGTTCTTTATTCCCAATAACTGGAACTACTCTATCATTAGCAGAGGACCGGCCTGAACCAAAAATCTCTGAACTCACTGTATCAAGTTCCAGAGGTAAGCTCATGGCTTACTTTTCCCTCAAGAACGGATGTCCTAAATATGTACAAATTGCTTTAGAAAGCGGTATTATAATACGTTATATCTATGAAATAGAGCTGCAAACACCCCGTTTTCTGATAGAAAAAAGGCTCTCCCGAATTTTCATATTAAGGACCCTTACCCATGACAATCTCAAAGGGGAATACAGAGTTTCATTTGGTCCTGATTTCCCCAAAGTAGTCAGTGTAAGAACCTTGGAAGAAGCAAAAAAACTTGCTTTTGAAATTAACGACATCTCGGTAATTTCTTTGTCCGAATTACCTCGGGGAAAGACATATACATTAAGCGTACGGGCAAGGATGGAAGAGGCGGGATCTTCCTTGCCCTTTAAAGGCCTTTTGGACTTTTTTTCAAAGTGGGGTTTTCAGACTAAATGGTATGAAGTCCGATTTAACTACTAGCGAAGCTAAAAAACGAAGAATAGAACGAATCATTATGATGGCAGCAGTGGTTTTTATTGCCCTGCTGTCCTTAGCAGAGTATTATTTGATTTCGCACTCCAGTCCGCTATCGACAAGTAGCAATGTACTGATCTTCGCAGTAATTAACCTTGATATCTTCCTCATCCTGCTCCTGGGTTTCCTCGTAGTACGGAATCTGACTAAACTCGTATTCGAAGACAAAAAACACTTATTAGGGGCTAAACTCAGGACTAAACTCGTAATAGCCTTTATTTCTATATCCCTTATTCCTACAATACTGCTCTTCTTGGTCTCCTTCCAGTTTCTCAGAACCAGTATCGGATACTGGTTCAATATAAAGGTGGAAAAGTCCCTTGATAATGCTATGACAATAGGTAAAACATATTATGAAGGCCGGGTTACCGGATTAGAACACCTGTCCCAAGAGACAGGGAGGCTCCTAAGCCTGAGATGTATCGAAGAAGACGGTACCATAAACAGGGTATGCATAGAACAACTGGTAAATCCAACACCGCTATCGTCAGGTGTTCAAGGCTACTGCAAAACGATTTCCTTAAATTCTATAGAGGTTATAAATTCGTTTCACAAAAAGCTTTTTGTTAAGATATGGCTACCACTTGCAGATATGCCGCCAGATATTCCACATTCTGTGCTTAATCAGATTTTTGAAGGCAAGGATTCATTAGTACATAGTGTCACTTTAGAAGGCGGCGAGCTTATCCGGATATTAAGTCCTTTAAAAAATGCAGATAACGAGATTCTGGCCGTGTTAATTTTGGGCCACTTGATGCCCCGGGATATGAGTTACCTGCTCGATGATATTCGTTCAGGTTATGATGACTATAGACAGTTACGGCTGTTTCAAAATCCAATAAAAGGCTCTCTGTTAATCACCCTTTGCCTGATTACTTTGCTGATTATTTTTGTTTCCATATGGTTCGGATTCCGTCTTGCCAAAAGCATTACAGAGCCTGTTAAAATGCTTGCTGAAGCTACCAACCGTGTAGCAATGGGAGACCTGGATTTTAGCCTTGAATCTCAAGGTAAGGATGAACTAAGTTCTCTGGTGCAGGCATTTAATATAATGACCCAGGATATTAAGGAAGCAAGACGGAGGACTGAAGAGACTTCAAGACAGTTACGAAAGAGCTACGGCGAACTGGAACATCGCCGACGTTATATTGAGATCATCCTTCAAAACGTAACAGCAGGAGTAATATCTGTAGATAGACAGGGCTTTGTTACTCTAATGAATAAATCAGCTGAGAGCATTCTGAATATATCATCAGATCAGGTAATCGGTAAGCCTTATTCTCAACTCCTGACAAAGGATCATGCCAAGGAATTTGAGGAAATCAGACAGGAACTCAGCCGTTCTCCAAAAGGTACACTTCAACGTTCGATTCGTATGGAAATAAGAGAAAAGACCCTCTCTCTACTAGCAAACTTTACCATATTGAGAGACCAGGACGAGAGATCTCTTGGAGTAGTGATAGTCTTTGATGATCTGACAGAGCTTGAGAAAATTCAGCGTCTCGCTGCTTGGCGCGAGGTAGCCAGACGCATCGCACATGAGGTCAAAAATCCTTTAACCCCCATACAGCTCTCAGCGCAAAGGCTACGCAAGAAATATCTTGATAAATTTGATAATGAAACCAGAGTTGTTTTTGATAAATGTACAAATACCATCATAGGTCAGGCCAAAGAACTTAAACACCTTGTAGACGAATTTTCCAATTTTGCCAGAATGCCGTCCATCAGGCTCCGGCCTACGAAACTTGATGATTTGGTAGATGACGTACTTGCAATTTACAGGGCCGGACATCCAAAAATCGAATTTAAATTGGATGTACAGGAAGGCCTGCCGAATGCATTGTTGGATTCTGACCAGATAAAGAGGGCACTTATCAATCTCCTTGACAATGCGGTAGCCTCTATGACTGATGGTGGTAAAATAAATATTCTGATAACATATAACACCGCCGGGAATGAAATATGCCTCAGTATTTCAGATACAGGAACAGGTATTTCCCCTGAGGACCTTCCAAGGCTCTTTGAACCCTATTTCTCTAAAAGAAGAGGAGGTACAGGCCTTGGGCTTGCCATTGTAAATTCTATTGTAGCGGACCATAATGGACACATATTGGTGAAGGACAATACCCCCCACGGGACTAGATTTATATTGATTTTTCCTATTAACTAAAAACAGTCGGACTGCTTGTAATAATGCACTGAAATTAGAACTAATTAAATGGTAAAGAAAAAGATACTTGTAGTAGACGACGAAGAGTCAATCCTTCAATCTGTGACTGATATCCTGGAAGACGAGGGATTTGACGTCCAGACCTCACCGGACGGAAAGACTTCACTTGGAATCATGGGAGAAGATCTTCCGGATCTTGTCCTGTTGGATATCTGGATGCCGGGTATGGATGGCCTGGAATTATTGAAACGGATAAAGGCCGAGTGGCCGTTTATACCGGCGGTAATCATGTCCGGCCACGGAACTATTGAAACGGCTGTAAAGGCTACCAGGCTGGGGGCCTATGATTTTATAGAAAAACCCCTTTCTTATGAACATCTGGTTCTTACGATCCAAAATGCCCTCAAATATCATAAACTTCGGGAAGAAAATGTCTTTTTAAGACAAAAAACCGGAGAAACGCGAGAACTTATCGGTGAAAGCCATGCTATGCGAAGGCTCAAGCAACAGATCGCTATCGTTGCCCCTACTGATGCGTGGGTACTGATCCAGGGGGAAAACGGAACGGGCAAGGAACTTGTAGCTCAAACCATTCACCGTATGAGCAAGCGAAGACGGAAACCACTCATAGAAGTCAACTGCGCTGCAATACCGGAAGAACTTATTGAGAGCGAGCTGTTTGGACATGAAAAGGGGGCCTTCACCGGTGCAACTACCATGAAAAGGGGAAAATTTGACCTTGCAAATGAAGGTACCTTGTTCCTTGATGAAATCACCGATATGAGCCTTAAGACCCAGGCAAAAGTCCTGCGAATACTCCAGGAACAGAGATTCGAGCGGGTCGGCGGAAACAAGACCATAACCATAGATGTGCGCATCATAGCCGCCACAAACAAAGATCTTGAAAAAGAGATACGGAAAGGGCACTTCCGAGAAGACCTTTACTACAGGCTGAACGTGATACCAATAGAGGTCTCGCCTCTCAGAGAGCGCAAAGATGACATCTTTCTTCTTGTAAAAGGTTTTCTGAGCGAATTTACAGGAAACACTACTCATGGTCCCAAAAAAAAGGCGAGCCGTGAAGTAATTGAGGCATTCATGGCATATGATTGGCCAGGGAATGTAAGAGAGTTGCGTAATATGATAGAAAGGCTTGTGATTCTATCAAGAGAGCCGGAGATTACAACAAATGACCTACCTCCATCTCTTCGTAAGGGCATCAGGACAGCTGCGGAGGCACAACAGACTAGTTCGCCTGGCGAGCCTGCTTGGCTGAGATGTCATGACTTCAGGGAGGCAAAAACCTTGTTTGAACGGGAATATCTTGAAAAAAAACTTGCCGAACACCAGGGTAATGTTAAAAAAACCGCACTAGCTATTGGTATTGAAAGAAGGCACCTACACAGGAAAATTAAGGCATTGGGACTGGAAACATGAATATACTAATGAGAATTTGAAACCCGGCTTTCCCTCTTCCAGTCCTTTTCTTTCCCCTCTATCAATCTCTTGATGTTATCCCTGTGCCTTATCCAAATAACAAAGGTAATCCCCCAAGCCATAAGTTCAAGTTCATATGCCGGACAGAAAAAATGCATCAAAATGGGCATAAATAATGCCACTGAAAGAGATCCGACCGATACATAACCCCACTTCTTTAGTACTACTATAAACGTAAATACGGCAACGCCGACAGCAAAAGGACACACTCCGAGGAAGACTCCTGATGCAGTAGCGACGCCTTTCCCACCGCGGAACCTGAAAAATATTGAATAGCAATGGCCCATTACAGCACCGAGGCCTGTAAACGCAATCCACAAATCGATATCTGCCGCTCCGGCCATTACCCAGATGCACCCAAGGACCGGCAAAAGGCCTTTCGCAAGATCTGCTGCCAGTGTAAGAAGTCCCCAGCCCTTACCCATCACCCTGGCTACGTTGGTAGCCCCTATATTCCCACTGCCATGTTTTCGAAGCGCTATGCCTTTGCAATGGGCTAAGAGCAGACCGAAAGGTATTGACCCTAGAAGATAAGATCCGATCGGCCAAATTATTTGGGGCAAAAGACTCATTTCTCAGGGCAGGTTAAGAGACGGCCTTTCATCAAGGCCTTTTTAAATTCTTCAAGCAGTCTGCTGTAAGAGTTCTGTTTTTTCTTTGCAATGTCCAATGATCCGGTCTGTTTATCTCCAAATCCCAGTTTCCCATCGGCATTACGATCAAAAACCATATAACTGGGAGGCCTCGAAATCCCGTCTCCAAAGAGCAAGATTTCAATAGACCTGCTGTAATCAGTTCCCTCTTTTAATCTCAAAATTGCCTGACCGAAAACTGTAACCAAGCTAAGTTCAGAAATATATCTTTTGCCCTTTCGTCCCCGCTCCGAAATCTGGTCTATGTACAAAGGATTTGCAAAGGGACGCATCATGTCAAAAAAGTGGTGTCTACTATTTAAAATAATTACTATGTCGCCGACATCATTGAAAGAGTAAATAATATCCATATCCTGATTATTAACGGCTATACAGCCTTCGGTCCAGTCCCTCATCATGCTTTTTCCTCTTTTACGGTATACCCCTCCTCCATGTATACCAATACCACTGCCCAGAGACGTGCAGACAGATGGCAAATCCCTTGTTGATATGGCATTTACAATTATACGATATTCACTCAAAGAAATAAGCCCTTTTCTTAATCCCAGCCATGCATCTACTTTATTGGGGTACGAAAGCCCCAAAAATTTATAGAATCTGCTATTATTCTTTTTGTAGATCACATAATAACAGCCCTCGGGGGTCGCCTTGTCTCCCCTGCGACTCTTGGGCGATATGGAATCTACTCCGAGAGAAACAGCAAAGCTTTCTACAACTTTACCATCTCTATAGAGATATAGGCGATGTAGTCCCTTATCGATAACCACATATTTTGAGGAGACTGTTTCGGCATTAACGCACCCAAGCAGAAGGGTCAAAAATGCTAAAAACGAAGCCAATACAGTAAAAAGCTTTAATAAATTGTCCTTCATAACCTTTATAAATCAAAATTTATATGCTTGCCTACAAGCAAACTATCCTGTTATATTTTCAATATATCTGCCCTGTCTTGAAAGGCCACCCTCTCACAGGTGTTGATATTTCAGAACGGTTGAATATGCATAAAAATTTTCTATTGAATTATCTGTAAAACAAAACCTTAATATAATAGTTTTAAGGAGAAGTCATGACACAAAAAGTTCCTGAAAAAAAATGGGCGATTATGAGAACGGCTTTAAGTTTGTTGCTTACACTAGGCCTGTTCATCTTGCCGGGCTGCGGTCTCAGTGAAGAAGATAAGGCCGTAATAAAGCAGGGCGTAAAGGCTGCCGAAGAATCTAAAGCAGCCGCGTCCAGGGCGGAAGCCGCCACCAAACGATTAGAAGACTTGGCTTCCCGGCTAGAATCATCTGCACGAAAGGCTGAAGAAGCCGCGGCGGCGGCTGCCATGGCTGCCGACCGGGCGGATGCAGCGACAAACAGGGCCTCTGAAGCGGCCAGCAGTGCTGAAACTACAGCTAAAAAGACGGAAAGAATTTTTGAAAAGAGTCTTCTTAAATAATTGAGGGCTACGTCTCTGTTTACTAAATCCGGCATCCCGCTTAAAGTGCAAAAAGTGTAAATCGAGACATGAGAGACGCCCATCAAATTTTCTATTCTTTGTCTGCCTGTGCTACAGGCACCGGAATACCGGATTGTTCCTTGATGGCCCTCTGGATTTTTTTAAAATCGATTTCAAGGGGGCCTATTACCTGTTCGCAGGCAGAAATACCGGATAAGACTACTGACAAAGGGTCATCAATATTATTTTCATAGTCTTGATATACCTGTAACCAGCACTTACCTTCTGCCCATCCAACCTTTATTGGTTCATAGATGATATGGACCAGTGTTCCCACTGGCACCAGCGGAAACAAAGAGGCTATATCTTCAGAATAAAGTCTTATACATCCATGACTAACTCGACGTCCCACACCCCAAGGACGATTTGTGCCGTGAATACCATATGAAAGCCTAGAAAAACGCAAAATGTATTTTCCCAGAGGATTTTCAGGCCCGGGAAGTACCCGTTGGGGCAATTCAGGATCTTCCTTAAGAACAGAGGGTGGTACAACCCATATTGGATCCTTGGCCTTACTGAGCACTGTATAAACGCTCAGTTTTGTGGAGTAACCCTCTTTGCCAACACCTACAGGACATGTCCAAAAACGGGATTTCCCCTCTTTAGCAAACATGAAATGGTACAGACGCATCTCAGCAAGATTTACTACTATTCCAAACGGCGGACGTATTTTAGGCAAAACAAATACAGTAGGTACTATTACGCTGGCCCCTTCAAAAGGTACCCAAGGGTCTATGCCGGGGTTTGCTGCTGCTATCTGATTGTAACCTAGGTTATAGTCCTTTGCTATGTCGAGCAGGGTTTGTTTGCGCTCGGCCTTTACTGTTTTCATTTCCCCATAAACAGTTCTTCCCTCTTTAAGATCAAACATGTTGAAAGCATCGGCCGCTGGAAGTGCCGGAATAATTATTAAAAAAATGAGGTTTTGTATTAGCAGAACAGCTTTAAGAGAAAAAAAATTAAACATATTGATTAGATAAAACCTTGTGAGCCAAACTAGTTGGCGAAATTAGATTGAATATTGTATTATAATCTGTATTTTAATACATGATCCTGTTTGTAAAAGGCATTATGGCAAATTGCTGAAAATATGCTTTAATTTTATCAGGTGGGCAACGGAAGTCACGACAGGTTTCCTGGACATTCTATCTCAAGCCAAACCCAAAATCACGAATCTGGGATTTGGCCCTCCTTCCTATGTATGGCCTATCCAGCACATGCGGTCAAGAATAGGCTGGTGAATGGGATCTATAGAACTGTGACGAAAATATCGGACGGAGGTCAATATGAAAAACTATTTTAAAAAGGCAGCAATAAAAATATATGAAGATGCAAAAGAAGAAAACCGACTTATTGAAGGCCTTACCCTTGACAGATTCAAGGAACTTGCCATAAGACAGGAGGGGGTAATCCGGACACAAATGGGTTCAGTGGCGGCTGATTCCGAGCCTATGTCCCGTTCGGCCCCCCACACCGCTAATAATATTGATCACCCCTTTGGGGAAGAAGAAGAGCAGTTGGCCCTGGAGGCAACGGAGTATCTGAGCAGGGAAAGAATAATTTCCCTTGACACCTTAGTAGGGGACGGCCGGGATGGAGTTACGGTCCGCTTTATAATTCCAGAAGTCTATGCCCAGCTGGCTTATGCTCTGAAGCTGCTTATGGACTATCCGGCGGCCAGAGTAGTGGAAGATCCCACTTACACCATTATTTTCTTTACAGATGAGGCATTCGAAAACAACAAGCACAAAAAGCTTATAGATAAAGATATCACCATCCGCCTCTGGATGGGCGAAAAAAGAGGCGAGCAGGTAAAGATATGCAGAAACAGTCTATATGTTGGTGAAGGGAAAAAAGGTGTTTTCCAGTTTGAGGACTGGAGGGTAAAAACCATTGACAAGACCGGCATCTTTCTGCACTCAGGTGCCAGAAGGGACAGGCTGTGGATATATGATCTTGAAGCCGAAAGACCAGAGCTAAAGGAAATTGTTACAGGCGTCTCCGGTCTCACCGCAACCGGTAAAACAACAACACTTTGTAGAAAGTTTGCCAAGCTTCCACAAGAAAGTTCCGAGATGATAGGAGACGATGGTGGCACTCTGGGCTTTGACGGGAGTTATACCGCCTTTGAAGTAGGAGGTTTATATGTAAAGACAGAGGGACTGGATGAAAATCAGCCTGAAATACTCCGTGCGGCAGACTCCCGTGATGCCTTTCTGGAAAATGTCGCTATTAGCAAATACCCCTATATACCCGATTTTAAAAATATTTCCAAAACAGCAAACGGCCGGGCCGTCATTTCAAGAGAAAATCTTGAAATAGCAAATCCGTCCTTAAGGGCGGATAACCTGGATTATATAATCATCCTTACAAGAAATCCCATGATCAATGCCATAAACAAGTTGACTCCTGAACAGGCTACCATGCAGTTTATCTACGGCGAATCAATTGAGAGTTCCGGAGGCAATCCAGAAGAGGCGGGCAAGTTCAAGCGCGTCTTCTTCCTTGATCCTTTTGTCTGTGGGAATCTGCTGGAGCATGCAATGATTTTCTATAATATTATCAAAGGGAACCGCATAAAGTGCTATCTTTCCAATACAGGTACTATAGGCGCAAACGATACAAAAGTAAATCTGCGTCAGTCTCTTGCGATTTACAATGATCTCAGTCGTATAGAGTTGAGGTTCAGCTCCGAACCCGATTTGTTGGGCTATCATTACCCTATTCAATGCGACCGGGCCAACCTCTCTCTAATGAATGCCCACTCTCTTTTCCCTGACAAGGAAATCCTCAGAAAGAAAATAAAGGATTTTCTTAAGGGCAGGACAGAATATCTTGAAAATTTTGAGGCTAAGTTCGGTACAATTCCTGAACACCTTAAGGAATCATTGCCCTATCGTGAAAATCACGCCTATAAAATAACTGAAAACAATAAAGCTATGGGCATTGAAGAATAGGCTTTATTACTTAAGACTTATGGTACACAATTGCTGGAAAGATATAGATCAAGCCAGAAAGTTACTCAAGCTTCCTGAACAGGTAACCAGGATAGAGATACAGGAGGCGTACAGGTGTCGCTGCAGAAATCTTCATCCCGACAAAAATGCATGTATAGATACATCGGAAAAGATGGCTAAACTGAATGCAGCTTATAAAATTCTGATGGAATATGTGGATAGATATGAAATAAAACTCAATCCAAATCAAGATGGCATGACCGAGGGAGAATGGTGGATGCATCACTTCGGACAGGACCCTATCTGGACTAAAAACTATGGGGACAAATAGCTATGGCTCTAATCGTTCAGAAATACGGCGGTTCTTCAGTAGCTAACTGTGATCTAATTAAAAGGGTTGCAGATCATGTAATCGCCTGCAAAAGGCAAGGGGATGATATAGTTGTAGTCCTCTCCGCCATGTCAGGGGAGACCGACAGGTTTATTGACATGGCAAAGCAAGTCCAGCCAAAATCCGATCCTAGAGAACTTGACGTATTGATGGCCGCTGGAGAGCAGATAACCATCTCTCTCTTTGCCATGGCAGTCAGAGATAAAGGTTTTGAGGCCACGTCTTTTCTGGGTTATCAGATTCCGATAGACACCGATTCAGCCCACGGGAAGGCCAGAATCCTGGACATATCAACTAAAAAACTCGATGCAGCTATCAAATCAGGGCATATTCCTGTTGTGGCAGGATTTCAAGGTGTTACGCCCAGAGGTAATATAACCACCCTCGGAAGGGGCGGCTCAGACACAACTGCAGTGGCTGTGGCGGTAGTCCTTAATGCTGATATCTGCGAAATATATACAGATGTAGACGGAGTTTACACAACAGATCCCCATATATGTCCAAATGCCAAAAAGATAGACAGAATCTCCTATGATGAGATGATGGAAATGGCCAGCCTCGGTGCGAAGGTCCTCGATATCCGGTCGGTGGAGTTTGCGATGCGATACGGAATGCCTATCCATGTGAGATCGAGCTTCGTTTACAACACAGGGACTCATGTAGTTAAGGAGGATGAAATTATGGAACAGGTCTTGGTTTCAGGCGTTACTTACAGCCGAAATGAAGCACGCATTACCATCACCAAGGTCCCTGACAATCCGGGCATAGCTGCCAGCATATTTAATCCGATCTCGGATGCAAACATTGTGGTTGATATGATCATCCAGAATACCCGGGCCAGTGACCTCACTGATATGACCTTTACTATTCCTCGGGCAGATTACGATCAGGCCATGGAGATCGTAAAAAAAGTGGCTGACCAGATCGGCGCGGAGACTGTGGCCGGAGACTGCTGCATTGCCAAAGTTTCTATAGTGGGAGTGGGCATGAGAAACCACGCAGGTGTAGCCAGTAAGATGTTCGACATCTTGTCCAGGCATGGAATCAATATTCTTATGATTAGTACTTCTGAGATCAAGATATCCTGCGTTATTGAGGAAAAATATACTGAACTGGCTGTTCGTGCACTGCACGAGGAGTTTGGCCTGGATAATGGATAAAAAAATCAAAATATATGACACAACCCTCAGAGATGGGACTCAGGCCGAGGATTTTAACCTCTCTGTTGCGGATAAGGTCAGGATAACATTAAAACTTGATGATCTCGGCATCGATTACATCGAAGGGGGCTGGCCCGGCTCGAATCCAAAAGACGAACAATATTTTCGCGAAATTCAACATTATTCGCTAAAACACGGCAGGATAGCCGCCTTTGGCAGCACCCATCACGCCAGACATCATGCCCATGAAGATCAAAACCTACAGGCCCTCGTGGCAGCCAAGACCCCGGTTGTCATAATTTTTGGCAAGACATGGGAAATACATGTTAAAGACGTATTGAGAATCTCCCCAGAGAGAAATCTGGAACTTATAGAGGATTCCCTATCCTGGCTTAGGCCCCAGGTCCAGACACTGTTCTACGACGCTGAACACTTTTTTGACGGATATAAGACCGATCGGGCCTACGCCCTTGAGACCCTGCGCCGGGCATTGGCCGGAGGGACGGATTGTCTTGTGCTTTGTGATACCAATGGCGGAACTATGCCCCATGAAGTTACAGAGATCATTCGGGATGTCAGGAAAACATTGGGAGACGATGTTCAAATAGGTATCCATTGTCATAATGATGCCGAAGTTGCTGTAGCCAACTCTCTGGCAGCGGTAAGTGCTGGAGTGACACATATCCAGGGAACCATAAATGGTTTTGGCGAAAGGTGTGGAAACGCCAATCTCTGCTCCATAATTCCGGGCCTGGTGATCAAAATGGGTTATGAATGCACAGCAGGCAAAAATATCGATAAACTCACCACTGTGTCGAGGTTTGTCAGTGAAATCGCAAACCTCTCCCACAATAAGTACCAACCGTATGTGGGAGAAAGTGCCTTTGCTCACAAGGGCGGTATACATGTCAGTGCTGTCCAGCGCAACCCAGAATCATATGAACACATAAGACCTGAACTGGTTGGAAATATACAGCGCATACTGGTCTCAGATCTTTCCGGGAAAAGCAACATCCTTGCCAAGGCCAAGCAGTTTGGCCTCGACCTAGACAGCCACGATCCAATTGTGCTCGACATTGTGGCCCAGCTAAAGGAACTGGAATCCCAAGGCTTCCAGTTTGAAGGTGCGGAGGCGTCCTTTGAACTGCTCATGAGAAAGGCCCTGGGCACACGGCGCAAGTACTTTGATCTCCTTGCCTTTAGGGTTATAGACCAGAAGTACAAAGATAATGAACCTGCCCAGGCAGAAGCTACTATTAAGGTGCGCGTAGGCGGCCATACAGAACACACTGCTGCAGTAGGCAATGGACCGGTGAATGCCCTGGATAATGCCATTAGGAAGGCCCTTGAAAAATTCTACCCGCAGCTCAAAGAAATGACACTGCAGGACTATAAGGTCAGGGTGCTTCCAGGAAGTCCCGGGACAGAAGCCAAGGTCAGGGTGCTGATAGAATCAAGGGATCAACACGACAAGTGGGGCACAGTCGGGCTTTCCAACGATATCATCGAGGCCAGTTGGCAGGCCCTTGTGGATGCTATTTGCTATAAGTTACTCAAGTCAGAAAAAGAGTAAGCGTTTACAGGGCACCGCATCTGTTTTGTTGTTGGGCACTTGAAGTATAAATAAGTACGTCTGCATACCCTATGCCTCATATCTCCTGCATTCCCGGAAGAGGATGCCAGACAACGGTTTTTTCACCTCCAGGGCAAACGCCGGGTGGAAAAAGAATACCTGGCCTACGACACCACTTCCGTGTCCAGTTATTCGAAA
>Ga0209834_10000057_pt1 | contig 58746 bp, 61 predicted proteins | sample Mar14236cmmetaG_FD_184134 | JGI IMG/M metagenome (GOLD analysis project Ga0209834, IMG submission 184134) | Marine hydrothermal vent microbial communities from Guaymas Basin, Gulf of California to study Microbial Dark Matter (Phase II) - Marker... ... | reverse complement strand
CAGGGTGTGTGATTGGCTGGGTAATCATTTTATCGGGTATTTCAACATCTTTTTCTCTTATAACAAAGTTGCTCCCTGCGCTTGCTCCAGTTCAATTAGTTTTCAACGTTTTTCTCGTGGTGTCCCTATTCGTTACCTACTTACTGTTCAGAATTGAAATGGAAATACGCAAAAGGAATGAGCTTGAAATTTTGTATGATAGTGTCTCTAAAAATATTTCCAATGTTGCCATGCTCAGATTCGCAGAAAATGGGTCAAAAATTTATGCCAATCCTTTAGCAACGAAGTTTATTGAGGAAGTGACTGATCTTTACGAGTTTGAAGAAATTTTCAAAGAACCTGAAAAATTGCGTAGCAGAATTGCTGATGCATTGCGCACCATGAAAGTCTCTTTCTTAAATGTAGAAATAGGTCAAAAAGAGTTTGTATGTTATATCTACCCCGGCAAATTCAGTGGCGAAAATATAATTGACATAGTGCTTCTGGATTCCCCAGAGCTCAAAGCAATTGAAAACAAACTAAAAAATGAAATCGAAGAATTAAGGCAGAAAATCGACCAGCAACTCACTTTCTTTGCTAATATGGTTCATGAATTAAAGAGCCCTTTAACGATAATCAAGGGATATGCCGAAATGCTGGAATCAAGCGCAACGGTTGATCAGGAGAAAATGCTTCTTGCAATTCATCAAGCTGTTAATTATCAGCTTGGATTGATAAACAACCTTCTTGAAATATCAAAATTACAGGCAAATAAATCGGAATTGAAAATCGAAAAAGTGGACCTGCCTGAACTGATAACAGATGTAACCTATCAATTCACAGATATTTCTGCGAGAAAAGGAATAAAACTCGAAATAGAGGAAAACAAGCTCCCGGAGGAATTTTACACAGATTCCTCAAAGCTGAAAAGAATTCTGATCAACCTTCTGGATAATGCTTTCAAATTCACAAGGGAAGGGAAGATAAAACTTTCGGCATATCTCCACAACGGTGGCGTTTATTTCGAGGTTAAAGACACGGGCATTGGCATAAAGGAGGAATTCCTCGACAAAATATTCGACAGGTATTCAATGGCAAAGGGTACAATGAACCGGGAACTCAATCCTTCAGGAACGGGGATTGGTCTTTATTTGACTAAAGAACTTGTAGAACTTCTCGGAGGCAAAATAAGGCTCAACTCAGAATATGGAAAGGGAACAACGGTATCTTTTACCATATCAAACATGAAAACATGAAAATGGGGGACTGAGCCCCCGTTTTATTCGAAAACAACCATAACATCGCCCGCGTTTACGCTTTCTCCTTTTTTTACACGCACTTCCTTTATTATGCCATCCCGATCCGCTAGAACGCTGTTCTCCATTTTCATTGCTTCCATGACTATTACCTTATCACCCCGACTTACACGGTCTCCCGGAGATACCAGAACCTCAAGAATAATCCCGGTCATGGGAGATATCAATGAACCACCCGTAGAAGGCGTAGGGCTTTTCGTCGACTTCACGGTTTCTTCAGCTTTTTTTTCAACAGAGGCTTGTATTGGAGTTGATGTTGGAGCTTGGGACGATAACGCCTGTTTCTCCATCGTGGGAATCTCATTTGACGAATTTTGAAGCTCTTCCACCTCTACTATATAATCTTTGCCATTTACTTTCACTCTGAATTTTTTCAGCACGCCTTATTCCTCCTCGGTTTCCAATATACTTGAGGTATTCTGGCTTTCCAGCCGGATTTTCTCCCGATTACCGGGCTAATCTTTCTTATCCTGAAACTTCTATTTCCAATCATTTCATATAATACCGCACTAATGACCGCTACCGTTTCCGATTCTTCAACTTCGATATTCTGCTCCTGGGTTTTTTTCTCTTTTATCACGACCTTGGCAAAGTCCTCAGCAGTTTTTTTTCTTTTCTCCGAAGACAGGGTAACTCCAAAGAGAGAAAAAACTATGTAGAGTATTCCAAGAACAGAAAACACCACCAACAAACCGGTCAAAGTAATAGATAAAACACTGCTCATATCATCACTCCGTATCAAAGAGGGATATTTCCATGCTTTTTGTTGGGACGGCCTTCCACCTTGTTTTGAAGTATTTCAAGGGCACGGTAAATTTTAACCCTTGAATCAGCGGGATCTATAATTTCCTCGATATAACCCCTTGAGGCGGCCACGTAAGGATTGGCGAACATTTTTTTGTACTCCTCTACCTTTTCGGTCCTTGTTTTTTCTGGCTCAGCTGAATTTTTGATTTCTTTTCTGAAGATTATGTTTGCGGCCCCTTCAGAACCCATTACAGCAATTTCAGCATCAGGCCAGGCAAAAACCATATCAGCGCCAAGATGTTGACTACCCATGGCGATATAGGCCCCTCCATATGCTTTTCTCAATATAAGGGTGATTTTAGGAACGGTTGCTTCGCTATATGCATAGAGTAACTTTGCACCGTGCCTTATTATACCGCCATGTTCCTGAGAAACGCCTGGTAAAAAGCCAGGGGTATCCACAAGAGTGATAATGGGAATATTAAAACTATCGAGAAACCTTATGAACCTTGCCGCCTTGTCTGAAGCGTCGATATCCAACACGCCAGCAAGTACTGTCGGCTGGTTTGCTACTATGCCCACAGGTCTTCCTCCAATTCGAGCAAATGCCGTAACAATATTTCTGGCATAATGAGCATGAACTTCAAGGTATTCTCCATTATCCGTGAGTTTCTCGATGATTTTCTTCACATCGTAACCCTGACGGGGATTTTCAGGAAGGAGTTCCCTCAGCTCGGGAACTTCTGATATATCGGTGCTATTGGCAAAGGGTGGTTCTTCAGCGCTGTTCTGGGGAAGATAAGATAAAAGAGTTCTAACGAGTTTCATTGCTGAAAGGTCATCGCCCTCCATAAAATGTGCCACACCACTTTTGCTATTGTGAACAAAAGCACCCCCAAGAGCCTCTTTGTCTATTTCCTCACCCGTAACGGCCTTTATGACTTGCGGACCTGTTATAAACATCTGGGAATTGTGCTCCACCATAATGACGAAATCAGTAATTGCCGGTGAATATACAGCTCCACCTGCACACGGGCCGGCAATGACAGTTATCTGTGGGATCACGCCTGATGCCAGAGTGTTGCGATAAAAAATACCACCGTATCCATAAAGGGAATCCACACCTTCCTGTATTCTAGCTCCTCCGGAGTCGTTGATTCCTATTATAGGGATTCCGAGTTTCAAAGCCATGTCCTGCAGTTTCATTATCTTTTTTGCGTGCATTTCGCCCAGAGATCCTCCTTGAACGGTAAAATCCTGGGAGAAAACAGCAACTTTTCTTCCATCAATTTCCCCTATTCCAGTTACCACGCCGTCACAGGGAAATTCCTTTTTGTCTAGCCCAAAGTAAGTAGAGCGATGTTTGACGAATTTGTCTATCTCTTCAAAACTGCCGGGATCACACAGCTGCTCAATTCTTTCTCTGGCTGTTAGTTTTCCCGCTTCATGTTGCTTCTTGATTCGTTCTTCGCCTCCACCGAGGGAGAGCTTTTTATCTGCTTCATGGTATTTTTTCAAGCTTTCTCTCATACTTCACCTCCAACGCATCAATGGCTGCCTTCAACGAGTTCTACCAATATACCGCCTGTCGTTTTGGGATGCAAAAAGGCAACCTTGACCCCGCCAGCACCAACAGCTGGCTCTTTGCTCAAAGGGCGGTACCCCATTGAAGAGGCCTTTTTTATGGCTTCTACTATATCATCCACGTGGTAGGCAATATGATGAATGCCTTCCCCTCTTTTTTCAAGGAATCCAGAGATTTCACTATCGCTTTTCGTTGATTCAAGAAGTTCTATTCGCGTATCCCCGACTTTCAAAAAGGCTACTTTAAGCCCTCTTTCAGGCAATTCTTCAATGCCATCGAGTTCAAGTCCAAGAAAAGACCGATAAAAACCCAGTTTTTCTTCAATGGATCTGACAACTATTCCTATGTGGTCAATCCTGTCTGCCTTCACCACTACCGACCTCCCGTTAGCTTTTTCAGTTCTTCAACCAGTCTATCTATGGCTTCATCAGGAAGTTCCTTTAGCTCTTGAAATACGGTGTTCAATTTGTTGAAGCGCTTTCTCTTCTTTCTCTTCTCATCGATTTTACCCGATTCTTTCAAAAACTGCAGTTCTTTTTCTATCAATCTGGCGAGTTCTTCGAGATTTGTTCCTTTGATGCCATCAGTCAGTATTACATCTTTCCGATGATTTGAAAAATCTAAAACGGCTTCTATCCTACTTTTCAATCTTGAAGCTCCTTCTATATCCATTTTGTTCACAACGTATATGTCGCCTATTTCCATAATGCCGGCTTTAAGCATCTGAATTTCATCTCCAAGTCCCGGGGCAAGAACAAGTAGAACAATGTCAGCAAGGTTGGCAATATCAGTCTCTGACTGCCCCGCGCCAACGGTTTCAACAAATACCTTTTTGAATCCGCAACGCCCCAGGAGTTCAACAGCATCGTATATGGAAGGACTCAACCCCCCAAGTTTCCCTCTACTGGCCATAGAGCGTATGTACACATTATCGTTTCTGCTTGTCCTCTTCATCCTGATTCTATCACCAAGAAAAGCACCACCGGTAAAAGGGCTTGACGGGTCAACGGCTATTATGCCTATTTTTTCTTTCAGAGAAAACAAAGAAGCGAGCCTATCTGTGAGGGTAGATTTCCCTGAGCCCGGGCTTCCTGTCAAACCTATAACGCAGTAGTCTTTTTCATCCAAGGCACCAACGATCTTCTTGGCTTCAATGGGGTCGTTTTCTATGATTGTAAGGGCTTTTGAAATCTCTTTTACATCTTCAGCTTTTAGTTTCTCCAGAGAAAGCTCTGTCATTTCACGATTTTCCTCATGCTATCTATTATCTTTTCGAGAGAAGTCCCGGGACCAAAAACCTCAAAAATACCCATTTTTTTTAACTCCAGAGCATCGTCTTCGGGAATTATGCCCCCAACAAAAACTGGTTTTTCACCAATGCCATATTGCTTCATAAATTCCAATACCCGGGGACAGAGCTTCATGTGAGCTCCAGAAAGGATGGAAAGCCCAATAACGTCTACATCCTCCTGTAATGCTGCTTTTGCGATATCTTCTGGAGATTGTCTGAGACCCGTATAAATTACCTCCATGCCAGCATCTCTAAGAGCCATGGCAACAACCTTCGCACCGCGATCATGGCCGTCAAGACCGGGCTTTGCAATCAGAACCTTTATCTTCTTCCCCATTTCACTCACTCCCTTTTATAGGATAACGGCTTCTGTATATTCCCCAAAAACTTCCCTTAAGACATTGGAAATTTCTCCTATGGTAGCATATGCCTTTACGGCTTCTATGATATAGGGCATGAGGTTTTCTTTGTTGTCTAAAGCTACTTTTTTGAGCTGTTCCAGACTCTTGTGGACTTTCTCGTTATTTCTGTCTTTTTTGAGCTTTTTCAATCGGCTCTTTTGTTTTTCTTCCAATTCCGGATCGATTTTCAAAATTTTCATTGGTTTGTCCTCTTTCGAGGTGAATTTGTTAACGCCAACGATTACTTGCTCCCCCTTTTCTATCTCAAGTTGGGCTTTATACGCAGAATTAAGTATTTCTTTCTGAATATATCCATCTTCTATTGCTCGAACCATGCCTCCTAGCTCATCGATCTTCTTTAAATATTCAGTGGCATCCTTTTCTACTTCGTTGGTTAAGTATTCTACAAAATAAGAACCGCCAAGTGCATCCACGACATCTGCTACACCTGTTTCGTGAGCTATGATCTGCTGGGTTCTCAAAGCGATTGTAACCGACTCTTCAGTTGGCAAACCCAGGGCCTCATCGAAGGAATTTGTATGCAGTGATTGCGTACCACCAAGCACAGCAGCAAGTGCTTGAAAAGCTACTCTTATAATGTTATTCATCGGCTGCTGAGCGGTAAGAGTAGATCCGCCAGTCTGTGTGTGGAACCTCAATTTAAGAGCTTTGCTGTCAGTTACTCCAAAACGCTCTTTCATGATTTTTGCCCAAAGTCTTCTTGCGGCTCTGAATTTGGCAATTTCTTCGAAGAAATTGCTGTGGGCATTGAAGAAGAAAGACAACCTTTTTCCGAAAACATTAGGATCGAGGCCAGCTTTAATTGCCGCTTCTACGTAAGCTATCCCGTCTGCCAGTGTAAAAGCGACTTCTTGCACGGCATTTGCTCCCGCCTCTCTTATATGATAACCACTTATGCTTATGGTATTGAATTCAGGTAGGTTCTTGGAACAATATTCAAATATATTGGTTATGATTCGCATGGAAGGATCAGGCGGAAAAATATATGTTCCCCTGGCAATGTATTCTTTGAGGATATCGTTTTGAATCGTTCCCTTTAGTTTTTCAGGTGGAACTCCTTGCTTTTCAGCAACGGCAATGTACATAGCCAAAAGTATGGCGGCTGTTGAATTAATGGTCATAGAGGTGCTTACTTTGTCCAAAGGGATTTCGTCAAAAAGAATTTCCATGTCTTTCAAAGAATCGATTGCAACACCGACTTTTCCCACTTCCCCTTCTGCCATAGGGTCATCTGAGTCGTAACCGATTTGAGTCGGCAAATCAAAAGCTATTGACAATCCTGTCTGTCCCTGCGACAGGAGATATCTGTATCGCTTATTGGATTCTTCCGCTGTTCCAAATCCGGCGTATTGCCTCATGGTCCAAAAACGCCCACGATACATGGTAGGCTGAACCCCTCTAGTAAAAGGATATTCACCCGGGAAACCCAACTGGTTGATATAATCAAATCCGGAAATGTCTAAAGGCGTGTAAACTTGTTTAATCTCGGTACCCGAAGATGCTTCAAAACGTTTTTTCCGCTCTGGAAAGCGTTTCAAAACAGGGTTCAACACTCTTTCTTTCCATCTTGCTTCTGAGGACTTCAGACTTTCCATTAACTCCTTCTCTCCCATTTTCATCCCTCCTAACGCATCCTGTTACAAACCTAAATCATAAATGGGTTTTAGTCAACGGGCTGGCGAAACTATTATCATGGAATATTACAATTTTACGCCAACTCTTCTTTGATTTTCCCTCGTATCGACTGTTTATTGGAAACTATCAGTCAGTCTGTTAAAATTTTTCTGAACGGGAAAGATTTATAGCCTGTCATAATATAGAATAGAAATGGTTGGAGGTGGTTCTATTGAAAAGGGGTATTGTATTTTTTCTGTTTTTTTTGGTAGCTATTACTACTTTAGCTTCAGTTGAAGAGCTTGCTGCAAAAATTCCTTCCTCAGCTTTGAATGTTCTTCTAATTGAAGACCTCAAAGGTAACTATGAAAAGCTGAAGGGAACAACTCTCGGTGATGTGCTCATAAACCAGCTGGCACTTGATCAGATTGCAGCACAGTATATCGAAATGGCTGCTTACAACAACGGTCAGGATCCCCAAACTATTTACAGTGCTTTTTCGGCCGATCTCGCCGTGGCTACTTGGAATACGGAATCGGGTGCAAAAAACATCGTGATTCTTGGTCCTATTGACAAAGCCGAAAATGCAAAGAAAGCAATTGAAAGTGTTCTTCCCCAATTTCTTCCTGAAAATTTCAGTTTGAAAATCGTCACCGATGGAAAATATCTTTACGTAGGCGATGTAGATGCGTACTCCACCGTGAAAAAAGGTTATCAGGTTTCTAATATCATCAGCGATTTTCCAAATGGATTCATGTATCTGGTGGGTGGCGATGAGGAATTTGACCAAAAGGCTGTTCTTTACTTCGAGGATGGTTTCTTGAAAGGTGAAGGTACATTATCAGCTAAAACGCCTGAGTCTGCCGAAAAGCTCCGCTCTCTTTTTGGAAGCGCTTCCGTTAAAGAGCTGGAGGCTAATCCAAGATTTTCTTTCGCAGCACTATCTTTAAAAACACGTTCCATAGCTGACGCAGAGGGCATATTGAGCGATCGGTTCAATCTTTCTCTTACTACAAGCACTATTCCAGCACTATCTAAAGACTTTTTCGACAAAATTTCCAGCAAACTCACAGGCGAGCTTCTCGTTGATGTCGAGCTCGATGTAGATGCACTTTTGAATAGCTTTATGAGTATGCAAATGGGTGATGACACTACTGATGAGAGCGAGACTGCACCTGCGCCTCTCCCTCTGAAACTGATTAGCAAAATAGGGTTTAATGGGAGTTATGATGAGCTTCTCTCTCTGATGAAAGAAGCAGATATCGCATATACGGTTGAAGAAGATACCGTAAAAACCGAGCAAGACCTATATATATGGGTTGACAATGGATATATCATTTCCAGTTTAGCTAATAAAGTTGAAACAGATAGCTGGCTTCAACAAATGACTCCCCTAAAAGATAATGCCCTGTTTGCACAGTTTTCCAAAGAGGTTCCTGTTGACCATTCTTTCTCCCTCTTTATAAATGCCGGTACCGTTCTGGGTGCAATGATGGGTTCAGAAGTAGAAAGTGGAATTGCGTTTTTTTCATGGTATTCATATGACGACAATGCATTAAAGGGGAAATTCATAATGAAATGAAAAAAGCCCCGGAAGCTTTAGCGGAGCGTCGGGGCAATGAACGTCTCGCAACAAAATTATACCATCTTAAAGGTTAGATAGTCAAGTGTATACTAATAAAAAGAGTCACCCTTTACGGATGACTCTTTTGCTTGTTACGAGATCAGAATGACCATTTAGTACCACTAGGGGTGTCCATCAGCTTTATGCCAAAGCTCATTAGCCTATCTCTTATTTCGTCTGATTTTTTGTAGTTCTTTTCCTTCCTAAACTGATCTCTGAGATCTATGAGTATTTTCACAAGACCATCAATATCAAAGTGTCCGCTTTCTGGAAAGTCAAATATTCCCAATACTGGTCCAAACTCGTTTCTAACAAGATGAAAAGCTTCCAACCTTCGCAACTGCTCAGAAGCGTTGGCGACTTCGTTTATCATTTCAAAAATCAGCGCGAGTGCTTTCGGAGTGTTGAAATCGTCGTCGAGATATGTCTTAAACTCGGTTATTTTCTCGCTTACCCAGGGGGTTTTCTTGGCGAAAGGCTGTTTTTCTCCCAGGCTTTGTTCAAAGTCATCTAATATTTGATTTCCTCTTGTAACAGCTATCTTTGCTTCTTGGAGCAGATCTTCTGAATAATCAATTGGCGACCGATAGTGTTTTGAAAACACGAAATAACGTATGGCATCTTTTCCATATTTTTTCACAGCTTCTTTTATTGTTATAAAATTCCCCATCGATTTAGACATTTTTGAGCCAGCGAACCTCATCATGCCATTGTGCATCCAGTATCTAGCAAAGGGCTTTCCATATCTCGCCTCCGACTGGGCCCTTTCGTTTTCATGATGGGGAAATATCAGGTCTGACCCTCCCGCATGGATATCAAAGGTCTTCCCAAGAATGCAGGTAGACATGACCGAACATTCAATATGCCAGCCAGGCCTTCCTTTCCCCCAGGGACTTTCCCAATAGGGCTCATTTTCCTTTGCGGCTTTCCACAGTGTAAAGTCTTCCGGTGCTCTTTTCTTTTCGCCAGGTTGTATTCTGGCTCCCGCAATGAGTTCTTCCAGCTTTCTTCCAGAAAGCCTGCCATAATCGTCAAAACTTGAAACGTCAAAATAAACATCACCCTCGGAAATGTAAGCGTAACCCTTTGCAATAAGATCTTCGATGAAGTCGATTATTTCATCAACATAATGTGTTGTTCTCGGGTGAAAATTGGCTGGCCTTATACCCAAAGCCATAGAATCCTTCCAGTACTGGATGATATAACGCTCGGCTATTTCCAGTGAATCCACACCCTCTTCATTGGCTTTGATAATGATTTTGTCGTCTATATCCGTGAAATTCTGGGCGAGTGTAACTTTGTAGCCGCAATATTCAAGATATCTCCTGAAAGCATCAAAAGTAATAGCTGGTCTACTGTTTCCAAGATGAACAAAGTTGTACACCGTGGGTCCACAGACATAAATTTTTACCTCGCCGGAATTTATTGGAATAAATTCTTCTTTTTTTCCCGTGAGGGTATTCGTTATTTTCAGCACAGATTGCCCACCGCCCTATCTATCCTATCTGTAACTTTATTTTTTCCAAGCAAAAAGAGAATCTCAACGAGTTCTGGCCCTTCATCCATACCCGTGAGGACCTTTCTGAAGGTCTGATAGAAGAGCTTCCTGTCTGGTTTGATCTCTTTTACCGCATTTTTAACAATATCTACAACTGCCTTATGGTCCCAAACATCGAGTTCTTCAAGATGCTCTCTGATTTTTTTCAAAACAAGTACTACCTGTTTCTCTTCTTCCGTTTTCACAGGCAATTCAATAATTTCAGGCCCTTTGAAATAGACTTCGAGTTTTTCTGGAATCTCTTCAATGGTTTCAACGCTTTTTCGCACAGAATCTACGGCTTTCCTAAGCCACTTTATATTTGCCTTAGCCTGTTCCTCTGTCATATAACCCTTTTCGACTATATAGGGAATTGCCAGCTCTGTAACTCTTTCCAGATTCACCTGGCGGATGTAAACGCCGTTCATCCAACGAGCTTTGGTGACATCAAAAACGGCAGGGCTTGAGTGAAGCCTCTCAATCGAGAACTCCCTGATCATCTCATCGATAGACATTATTTCCTTCCCTTCAGGGTGGGACCAGCCTAACAGGACGAGATAGTTTATAAAGGCTTCAGGAAGAAATCCCTTGTCACGGAATTCTTCCACAGAAGTTGCTCCGTGCCTTTTGCTGAGTTTTTTTCCATCAGGACCAAGTATCATTGACACATGTGCGAATTTTGGTGGTACAATTCCAAAAGCTTCATAAAGAGCCAGCTGCTTCAGTGTATTGGAAAGGTGATCATCACCTCTGATCACATGAGTTATCTCCATTGATATGTCATCTATAACGACGGCAAAATTGTAAATTGGCAAACCGTTGGATCTCATAATGGCAAAATCGCCCAGCGAACCTTCTTTGAAAACAACTTCGCCTTTTACCAAATCTATAAAGGCATATTCCTTTCTCGGCATCTTAAAAAAGACAGCGGGAGTCAGACCTTTTTCTTTAAAAGCCCTACGCCTTTCTGGAGTATCGAACTCTTTGAACATCTCTTCAGTATAATGTGGTGCTTTCCCCATAGCCATCAGAGCATCATGTAGCTTTTTGATTTCTTCAGGGTATGCAAAAACTTCGTATGCTTTTCCTTCTTCTAACAATTGCTCAGCCATTTGTCTGTATGTGAATTTTCGTTCGCTTTGTCTATACGGGCCATAAGGACCGCCAATGTCCGGACCTTCATCCCATGAAATGCCCATCCATAGTAAAGATTCGATTAATTTTTCCTCGGATTCTTTCGTTGATCTTTCCATGTCTGTATCTTCTATCCTTAGAATGAATTTCCCGGCGGCATGTTGGGCATAAAGATAATTAAAAAGAGCCGTCCTGGCTCCTCCCACATGTAAATGTCCAGTTGGGCTTGGAGCAAATCTTACTCTAACCATTTCTTTCACCACCTGTCAGATATTTTTCAGCCATGAGTATTCCAGCAACGGTCTTTCCATCTAAAATTTTACCTGAAAGAACGTCTTCTACAATGCCCTTGAAAGAAAGCTCAATTTTCTCTACAAACTCTCCGGGGTCGGGTTCTGGTTCTCCATCGGGTACAACTTCGGCAAGAAAGACGTGGATTTTTTCATCTGAAAATCCTGGCGAAGTGTAAAGCTCTCCTAATTTCGTCAATTTCTGGGCATTGTAACCAGTTTCTTCTCTAAGCTCCCTGATAGCACAAAGTTCTGGCTCTTCATCTTTCTCCAGTTTTCCAGCAGGAATTTCCAGCAAAAATTGCTCAACAGGAAAGCGGAACTGTTTCACAAGTATTATCTTATCACCGAAAATCGGCACCACCGCAACAGCCCCCTGATGGCGTACAACCTCCCGATAACTTTCAGAACCATCAGAAAGCTCAACTTTGTGCTTTTCTACCTTTATGATACTGCCATTGAAAATCGTTTCACACCGTATTGATTTTTCAGCTTTCGATTCTTGGTTTTCCATTTTTTGTTATTCTCCTTTTAAATCGAATTGTAACGGCAGTAATTCAGATACACTGGTTTCCAATATTTCATTTTGTCCAACCAGAATAACCGCGAACTCTCCAAATTCGGTCATTACCTGACGGCAGGCACCACAAGGTGGTGTAGGGGACTCCTGCGATCCAGCAATCGCTATTGCCTTGAATTTTCTTTTTCCGTAGCTCACCGCAGAAAAAATAGCGCTGCGTTCAGCACATATGGTAAGACCCAAAGAAGCATTCTCAACATTTGCTCCCAGAAAAATCTCTCCATCTTCGGTTAACAAGGCTGCTCCAACGGCAAAGTTCGAATAAGGAGAGTATGAATTTTTTCTCGCTTCAAGGGCTTTTTCAATCAGCAGTTTTTTCTCTTTTTTGGTCAACATTCTTTTTCCTCCGTTCCACAGTGAGCTTTATTTTCTCAATGCGGTTCTTTCCGATGGCAATAATTTCAAAGTTGAAACCGTCTATGTGGATTATTTCCCCAACGTCAGGGAACCGTTCTAAAATTTCAAGTAAGTATCCACCGACAGTTTCAAACTCCGTCTCGGGAAATTTTATGTCAAGTTCCCTTTCAATATCGTTTATAGGTGTCATTCCATCTATTATATACGTACTTTCATCGATCTTTTCTATTGTTATCTCTTCGGATTCTACATCGTATTCATCCAATATTTCTCCCGTAAATTCCTCGAGGATATCTTCCATAGACACCAGCCCTGCTGTGCCACCGTATTCATCCACTACAATGGCGAGATGGATTTTTTTCTGCTTGAACTCCTTCATGAGGTCATGAATCTTTTTAGTTTCCGGTATGAAAAAGGGAACACGCATGATTTCCTTTACAGGGATTGTGTCTAAAATTCTTTCGGGATCCTTTCTCTCTGCAATATAGCCGATGATATCTTTTGCATAACAAACACCGACAATGCGGTCTATATTTTCACGATATACTGGTATCCGTGAATAACCCTCTTCATGTACGAGGTTCAAAAGATCTCTAATCACTGCATCTTCCTCTATGCAGACAATTTCAACCCTTGGCGTCATTATTTCTTTGACAGAGGTGCCCTTCAACTCCAGGGACATTTTCATCATACGTCTCTCTTCAGGAAGCAATACCCCTTCTTCATGCCCTACATCGACAGCCGAGATGATTTCATCTTCGGTTATAAAAGGAGTTTCTCTAACCTTCTTTCCCCCTCTTAACACTATCAGCGCATTGGAAATATTCATAAGAATCCAGATAACAGGGGTGAGAACTTTAGTGACAAACGAAATGAAACTTATGATCCTTCGGAAGACTTTTTCGGCATTTTCTCTGGCATGGATCTTAGGGGTTATTTCACCAAAGACAAGGATTAGAAATGTCATTACACCAGTTACTATCGCCGCTGCGGTGCTTTGAGCACCTTCTGGCAATACTCTCAACACCAGAAGCGTTGCCACGGAAGATGCAAGAATATTGACCAGGTTATTCATTATGAGAATTGCCGTAAGCATCTTATTGGGCTTTTCAAGCGATGCTTGAAGAATTTGTCGCATGGATTTGTCTTTCTCTTCTTTTAGGAGTTTCCTTAACCTCAACCTACTCACAGAAGTAAGAGCGGTTTCAGAACCGGAAAAAAGGCCAGAAAGGTAGATCAAAAGCACAAGAAACAGAAAGTTCAAGAACAACGAGAGAGGGTCACCAGTACTGGCTGGGTCTTCCACTGTAATTTAACACCTCCAGATCAATAGTCAATAGTGATATGTTTTTCCCAAAAGTATCGTTTCTGCTCTGTATAGTTGCTCTAAAAGCAACAGCACCGTCATTTCATGGGTAAAGGTCAGCTTTGACAAAGAGAGAAGCTCCCACTTGCTTCTCAGTATTTCACTTGAAAAACCATAGGGTCCACCTATAAGAAAAAACACCTTCTTAACACTTCTATTTTGCCATGTTTTCAGCTTTGATGCAAACTGAACAGAAGTTGGCATTTCTCCCCTCTCATCGAGAATCAAAATATGGGCATATTTTTCAGCTTCTAATATACTTAGGTATCGCTTTGCTTCTTCTTTCTTTATCTCTTCAATGTTGTTTCCCTTACCCAATGGCAAAGTCGTAATTTTAATCACAGCATAAGGGGAGAGCCACTTTAAGTAACGCTCCACACCTTTTTTGATGAAATCCGTTTTCAATTTACCGGTTACCACTATCTCAAAGATCACCAGCGATCACTTTTCCTTCTTTAATGGTGGCGGCAAAAGCTTCTCTGGAGAACATGTAAGGTAAATCAAGATAGCTCTCCAAATCGAGAAGCACAAGGTCGGCATCGTATCCTATCTCCAGCAACCCTTTCCTGTCAGCCACATCCAGCACGTGCGCACTGTTTGCAGTATAAGCGGTTATCGCTTCTTCTACCTTTAACCCATTGCGCGAAACAGCCAGATGAATTACAAGAAGGGGGTCATAGATGTTACAGGACCCGGGGTTGAAATCCGATCCCAATGCAACGATTCCATTATGACTGATCAAAAAATCTCCTCTGGCATATTTTTCTCTCAGAAAGAAGGAAGTTCCGGGCATTAATACTGCCGTAACATCACTGCTTGCAATAGCTCTAAGCGTTTCATCGTCGGCTGCAATCAAGTGGTCAGCTGAAACAGCTCCCAATTCTACGGCAAGCTTTCCCCCGCCAGAAGCAGCGAGTTCGTCAGCGTGTAATCTTATCCTGAATCCCCTTCTTTTTAATTCTTTCAGGAATCGTCTGCTTTCCTCCGGTTCAAACACCCCTTTTTCACAGAATATGTCAGCCGTATTTGTGTATTTTTTTACTTTATCAACAAAGCCAAGCAGGTATTCAAGATATTCACTTTTTTTGTGGTAACCATCTGGAAAAGCGTGTGCGCCCAAAAAGGTGGAAGCCACATCAATGGGTTGGGAAGCATTCAGCCGTTTCAGCACGCTGAGCTGTTTTAATTCTGATTCTTTGTCAAGGCCGTAACCACTTTTTCCCTCCACTGTGGTGATTCCATAATGTGCCATTTCTACAAGACTTTTCATGTTGTATCGAAAAAGCTCAGCTTCTGAAGCTTCTCTAACAGCTTTCACGGTTGAAAAAATGCCGCCACCATTTTCCATGATTTCCATATAACTTCTTCCTTCAAGACGCATGAGAAATTCAAAACTTCTATTACCTATAAAGGGGATATGAGTGTGACAATCAACAAATCCCGGTAGCGCAACAAGCCCATGCGCCTGAACTTCTCTTAATGCTGGCGGTCTTTCTGTTCCTATATAGGCGATTTTCCCATTCTTTATACCAATATTTGTTCCTTTTCTTACTTTGAGCTGCCCCATCTCGTTGCCTCTAACAGGGCCTTTGCGAATAGGGGAAACGACTTCTTTAAGACCCACAATAAGGGTATCGAGTTTCATTGTTCATCTGCCTCGCGTGAGATGGTATCAAGCAGTTTCTTTTCTATAACCAGATCAGGATCGTAGTTTTCGAGACGCAAGTAAAAATCTGCAACATCAAGAAGTGCTTTCATTGGGACCATACCAACAATTTCTGAGCCAACTATGGGAACTCCATATCTTTCAGCCTCGAGTTTGATAATTTCAAAAACTCTGTGCACAGGAGTCTTTTTGTAGTTCGTTAAATTCATGGAGACCTGTACTATGCCTCGCTCTTCCAGTTTGAAGCCCAAAGCTTTGACATATCTGAACCCACCACTAATATGTCTAACAGCTTTTGCGATTTTCTTTGCAATTTCAATGTTATCTGTACCGAGATTGACATTAAAGGCTATTAAAAATTCTCTGCAACCTACTGCAACAACACCTGCGGTGGGATGAACCTTTTCGGGTCCGAAGTCTGGTTTCCAATTGGGAAGCTTTATCTTCTCATGAAAACCCTCAAATTCCCCTTTCCTTATCCCTGAAAGGTTTTCTCGCTCCTTTGAGCTTGCAGAATATTCATAAAGGTAAACGGGTATCTCAAGCTCTTCTCCAATTTTCTTTCCTAGCTCTTTTGAAAGCTCCACACATTCTTCTTTTGTGATTCCCATGATAGGTACAAGGGGAATTACATCAACAGCACCCATTCTGGGGTGCTCACCCCGGTGTTTTCTAAGGTCAATTAACTCCTGGGCCTTTTTAGACATATTGAAAAGCGCTGTGACAACAGCATTGGGATCACCGGCTATGGTCACAACCGATCTATTGTGATCCGGGTCACTTGAATAATCGAGAACCCAGACTTTGTCAACTGCTCTGGCTTCGTCCACAATAGCTTCAACTACTTCCTGTTTTCTACCTTCGCTGAAATTGGGAACGGATTCAACGATCTTCATAGGGTAACCTCCTTTTATAATTCAAATAACGCTTTGATAGTGTAGGCGAAATTTTAAAAATTCTAAAGATAATGAATATTATATCTGGCTCATTTTCTACAAGATATCATCTTGATATTTTGATTATATCTCATTGGAGATTAATTTAGCCTCGATATTGCCAGCAAGTAATCTATATGTCATCCCAAGTTGGGCTGCAAATATCATAACAGAACTTCCCCCATAACTGACAAAGGGAAGCGGAATGCCAGTAACAGGCATTAATCCCAGGTTCATCCCGATGTTTTCAGTTATATGCATGAAAAAAGTAATCATGATTCCAGCGGAAACGAGATATGAAAACATGTCCGGGGCTCTTTTTGTGGCTTTCCATATATTGAGCATTAACAAGCTGTAAAGCATGAGCAATGTGAGTGTACCCACAAATCCCAATTCCTCGCCAATAACAGAGAAAATGAAATCGGTATGGTCTTCAGGAACATAACCATATCTATTCATAACTCCCAACAGCAATCCTTTCCCTGTAAAGCCACCGGAACCAATAGCTCTGATTGCCTGTACAGTGTTATACGCGGAGCTCGATGCATATTTTTCGGGATTCATAAAGCTCAAAATTCTATTCATCTGATATTCTTCAAGCCCAAAAAACAAAAGCAAAGGTAAAATAACAAGCCCGACTATCAGTACAATAAGAATCCATTTATCGAATCTTCTACTGAAAAAGGTGATGAAAAACCAGATTCCAAGAATCATCATGGTCATTCCCAGATCAGGCTCTTTGTATATGAGAAACGCGAGTAACCCAGTAATGGCAACCCCTATGTAAAAGTTTTTCCGGGATTCCGAATATATTTTTGCCAGAAAGAGAATTATCACGAACTTTGCCACTTCAGAAGGTTGGAAGCTGACAACACCAAAGTCTATCCAGCGCCTCGAACCAGAAACGGGAGGGAGCAACAATACGATTACTAACAACAGCAAGGAAAGCAACAACAACCATGTAGCAATGGCCTTCCAAAATCTGAAACTAAGTCTGGAAACGACTAAAAACACAGAGAAAGCAAGTGCATCCCAGAACAATTGCCTATAAAACAAACCTGAAAACCTGTTGCCATACGTGGCAGAAAATATCGCCAAAAGCCCAAAAAACATGAGAGCCACCAGATTGAATGGCAGAAAAAGTTTAACGCCCTTTCTCATTTATCCGTTTATTAATCCCTTCTTGTAGTTTGCAAAAGGAACATATGTCCTGAGTCGTGGGATAGCCACAAATGCTGCACTCTTTCAACTCTATTTTCCCTTCCTGGCCAGAAAAAATGTCCTTGACCTTGAAATATTCTGTTAGAAAGCGATGTTTGGTGCCTGGCTGATTAACCTCCAGAATGTTCAAAAGCTCTTTGTATAACATCGAAGAAGCCCCCTTCGAAGCAGGACATTCCACCATGATATAGTCAATGCTTTTCATAAGTGCAAAGGTTGCCACTTCTCTCTCAGTGAGAAGAATCAAAGGTTTTACCTTTGGTGTTAGTTTCGGATGTGTCTTTGGTAAAACGGGATACTGTTTTTCAAGATATCCCAATTGCCAGTGAGTCAGATTTCCAAAGAGCGTTGCAGCTTCATCATCGAGATTGTGTCCCGTGGCTATTACATCATATCCTGATTCGTGTGAAAAGCGGTTCATTATATATCTTTTCACCAGCCCACAAATAGAACAGGTTTTTCTACGCATGATTTTGGCTGCTTCAGGGGTGGAAAGTCCGCCAAGATAATCTCTCACGCTAGAGATAAAAAGTTTAAGACCTCTCTTTTCGGCAAAAGAGACAGCTTTGGTTTTTGAAGTTTCGGAGTATTTGCCAATGCCGAGGTCTATATATAATCCATCGGCTTCATAGCCGAGATTGTTCAACACTTCCCATAGCACAAGACTATCCTTACCTCCGGAAACAGCTACTAGAATTTTCCAATCCGGGCCGAACATCCTATATCTCTTTATGGCCTTTTTTACCCTGGAATAGAAAAACTCTTCATAATGCTCAGGGCAAAGGGCTATGTTGTGCTGCTTTAGATGTATTATCGCTTCTGATGAACATTTTTTGCACTTCAAAATAAATCCTCCTCATGAAAGAAAGTCCTGAGAGCTTTTCAAGCTTCTTTTCTTGTTCCTGATGTATAATTTTAACACCGGAGGAAAAAGAAGATGAGAATATCAGTTGTCGGAATTGGAAAGGCTGGAAGCCTTTTGGCTAGATTTCTTTATAGTAGAGGCTATACCATTTCACACTTGATCAACAGAACAGTTGAGCGGGCAGAGTGGTTGGCTGGTGAGCTATCAGACAGCAAAGCCGGTGGTTTTGAGCTGTTACCAGAACTTGATGGAGTGGTGATAATAGCCACATCTGATTCCGCTATAAGGGAAACCTTTGAGAAAATCTGGAAACTAAATCACAAGCCTGAATATTTCATCCATTTGAGTGGTGCCGTCAGTTCCTACGTCTTTAAAGAAGCAGCTGAAGCTGGAAAGGGAGTTGCAAGTTTTCATCCTAACCTATCCATATCCAGTTTTTCGCTTTCACCCAATATCTTAAAAAAAGTTATTTTTGGGTTGGAGGGCAACGAAAAAGGGACTTCATTCCTGATTTCTCTGGCTGAAAAAGAAGAGCTGAGGTGTGTTAATATTACAACGGAAGGCAAACCACTTTATCATACAGCTGCCGTTTTTAGCTCAAATTTCTCCCAGCTTATGTTGAAGCAAGCAAAAGACTTATATCAGAAAAAACTCGGTTTTACCAACCAGGATGTAGTCGAACTTTTGACTTCATACCTTGAAGGTCTTCTTGAAAAAGTTAAGGCAGGAACCCTTGAGGAATTCAGTGGCCCGGCGGCTAGAAAAGATCAGGAAACACTTGAAATCGAACGAGAACTTTTATTGAAAATCAATCCACAACTGGGCAGGCTTTACGAAGAGCTTTCATGCATGATACAGCATCTCAGAGGTGATTAGTATGAATGTAAAGAAGATCATCAATTCCAAAGGAAAAAAGAAGTTATCCATGGTAACTGTATATAGTTATTTTCAAGCTAAGATGGCCGAAGAAGCTGGAATAGACCTGTTACTTGTTGGCGATTCTTATGCGAACGTAATGCTTGGCTATGAGAATACCCTGCCCGCTTCTATGGCGCACCTTTTACCGGTTGTGGAGGCTGTGAGAAAGGGGGCACGAAATTCCTTTGTTATCGCTGATATGCCTTTTATGTCTTACCAGCCATCCGAAAGTGAAGCGATAAAAAATGCTGGCCTCTTCATAAAAGCTGGTGCCAATGCGGTAAAACTCGAGGGTGGCATTGAAGTTGCGAACCTTGCAAAAAGACTAACGGATTACGGTATTCCGGTTATGGGACATGTTGGGCTTACCCCACAACATGTGAACAGCATCGGTGGTTACTTTGTGCAAGGGCGCAGCGAAAAAAGCGTCAAAAGATTGGTAGAAAGCGTCAATGCTCTTGAAGATGCTGGCGTTTTCGCCATTGTGCTGGAACTCGTGATTGAAGAAGTGGCGAAAACATTGACCGAAGAAGTAAAGGTTCCAACCATTGGTATCGGTTCTGGCAAGTATTGTGACGGGCAGGTGCTTGTATGGCATGACCTTCTGGGTATTAATACTGAATTTAAGCCAACTTTCGTGAAGCACTATGCGAACCTCAGGGAAACAATAGTAGAAGCATTGAAAAAATACAACGAAGAAGTCAAATCTGCGAAATTTCCTTCAGGTGAACATAGTTTCAAGGAGGGAAAAGAATGACTGGCTGGGTTTCCGTATTATCAAAAATAGGAATCAGCCTTTTGCTTCTCCTGGTGGCTTATTATTCCTCGAAATTCGTGTTCAAAGTAATACGAGGTTTTTATTCAAGAAAAGGCGCCACCCTCAAAGCACCTAACACAGTGAAGCTCGTACTGAATGTTTTCTTCTTCTTAATCGCAGCTATGATAATCTTGAGTGTGGTTTTTGAAGACCTTATACCGGTTATAACAGGCATTGGAGTGGGAGGACTTGTCATTGGTATAGCGCTTCAAAAACCTCTTGAAAATGTTATTTCTGGAATATTTTTACTTGTCGGAAGAGTAGTAATTGAAGGAGACGTAGTCAAAATTGGCGAACACAGCGGGGTTGTCGATACGGTAAATCTGAACCATACGATTCTGAGAACTTTCGATGGGAAAAAAGTACTTATCCCCAACACATCGGTGTGGAGTGGTGACATCATTCACTATTGGCCTGGTCCTGTCAGGAGGTTAGAGATGATTGTCGGTCTTCCTTACGAAGTCGATGTTTCCATAGCTCTTGGCATTTTACAAGAAGTTATAGATGAGGAAGAGCTTATTTACAGAGGAGAGGGCGTTTCGAATTTCGTCGTTTTCAACGGATTCAATGCTTCTAGCATTGACTTTAAGCTATATTTCTGGTTCGAAAGGGCCAATTATTTCGATGTTCAAAACAATGTGGCTGCCGGGATATACAAAAAACTGAAAGAAAAAGGCATCAATATACCATTTCCACAATTGGATATACATGTGAAAGAACTTTCTGGCGCAGGAGTGATTCAGTGATTATAGGAGAGGAAATTTATTCCTTCACCGAGTTGCCTTCAACAAACAGATATGCCATGGAGAATCTTTCTAAGTTACCATCAGGCAGTGTTATTTGGGCATTGGAACAAACCGCAGGATATGGAAGGTTTAGCCGCGTTTGGCATTCCAACAATGGAGGACTTTGGTTCAGCATCGTTTTCAAACCACGTTTGCTGAAAGACACCGGATACTACACCAAATTGGTCAGCGTTGGCGTTACCGAATTGCTTCGCGAGCTGGACTGTGAGGCTATGATAAAATGGCCGAATGATGTTTATGTAAATGGGAAAAAAATCGCTGGAATTCTAACCGAAGCAGCAACAGAAGGCGAGAAATTGCTTGGCGTTGTAACGGGAGTTGGGCTCAATGTCAAAAACAGTATTCCACCTGAGCTGTCAAAAGTAGCCATTTCTTTGAAAGAAGTAACCTCAAGAGACTACGATGTGAGTTTTGTATTCAAAAAGCTCTTGAATAAACTGGAAAGCCTTCGTAGGAAATATCTTCAGGTGAGGATGAAAAAGTACTTCATAAGAAAATGGAAAAAATATCTGATACACAAGGTAGGAGACAAAATAAAGGTTAGCCTGCCGAATGGCGAAAAAATCACGGGAATCATTGAGAAGATAAACTCCGAGCACCTGTTGTTGAAAGCAGGTGATGAAACGATAAAGATCACAGCAGGCGAAATCTATTGAAGCCGATATTAAGAGCCACGCTTCTCTTCACTGATGACTTCTACTTCCATATTTTCCATCACTTTCACCACGAGAATTCTGTTTGCAAAATTTATCTGTATTTCATCACCAGAACTGACTTCGCTGGAAGGTTTAACTCTCCTTCCATTTTTCAACACAAACCCCTTATCAATGGCATCTTTTGCCAACGTCCGGCGTTTGATTATTCTGTTTATCTTTAAAAACTTGTCAAGCCTCAAGATTCCACCTCACCAACGGAAAAGGGCCGGTTTACACCGGCCCTTATTTTTCAGCTTTCCAACGCATTATAGGCTTTCTGGAAGCCATGGTTTCATTCAGTCGCCTTACAGGCGTTGAATATGGCGCATTTTTCAGGGTCTCAGGATTATCTCTGGCTTCTTCAAGAATCTTCTCGATAACTTCCGCAAATCTATCGAGGTTATCTTTGCTTTCGGTCTCGGTAGGCTCAATCATAAGAGCCTCATGAACAATGAGAGGAAAGTAAATCGTTGGCGGATGCAATCCATAATCCAGAAGGCGTTTCGCCAGGTCCAGAGTTTTTACGCCAAATTCTTTGACAAGGACGCTTCCATCAAGTACAAACTCATGCTTACAGATTCCGGGATGAGAAGGCGGAATGAGCTTGGAGAGTTTTACTCTCAAGTAATTCGCATTCAGTACAGCCATTTCGCTGGCGAATTTCAGCCCATTTTTGCCCAGCATCCTAATATATGCATAGGCTTTTAAAAGAACTCCAAAATTGCCGTAGAAACTTCTCACCTTTCCAATGCTATCTGGCAAATCATAATCAAGATAATAACCATCATCGTTCAACGCAACCAATGGTGCAGGAAGCAATCCCTTCAATTTTTCCTTAACTCCTACGGGACCACTGCCGGGTCCTCCCATTCCGTGAGGTGTGGAAAAGGTTTTATGAAGGTTGAGATGTACAATGTCAAAACCCATATCCCCAGGTCTAACATGTCCCATAATTGCGTTGAGGTTTGCACCATCATAGTACAGGAGCGTTCCATTGTCGTGCGCGAGTTTGGAAATTTCGAGGATATCCTTCTCAAAAAGTCCAAGAGTGTTGGGATTAGTCAACATTATAGCAGCCACGGTTTCGTCCAATGCTGCCTTCAGATTGCCCAAATCTATCAACCCGGAAGGATTTGACGCGATTTCCACCACATCAAAGCCCGCCATTTTTGCCGACGCTGGATTTGTACCGTGAGCGGAATCGGGAACAATAACCTTCTTTCTCTGGTCTTCTCCCATCAACTCAAAGTATTTTCTTACAATGAGCATCCCTGTGAGCTCTCCGTGGGCACCAGCTGCCGGTTGGAGGGTAAAAGCATCCATGCCGGTTATCTCAGCAAGCATTCTTTGAAGCTCATACATGACTTCCAGAGCTCCTTGAATGCTTTCAGTTGGCTGATAAGGATGAAGATATGAAAACCCTTCCAGAGAGGCCATTTCTTCATTCAACCGCGGATTGTATTTCATGGTGCAGGAACCCAAAGGATAAAAACCGTTGTCCACAGAGTAATTTTTTCTTGATAATTCTGTATAATGGCGAACAATGTCCACTTCGCTGTTTTCAGGAAGTTCAACTGCTTTTTTTCGTAAAAGATGCTCCGGAATCTTTGAAAGCGGAGAACTATCATGCAGGGCCTCATCGGGTAATGAGTAACCTTTTCTTCCCGATACGGATTTTTCGAATATCGTCATATTATCTCCTCCAGACGGCCGAGAAGAAATTCGAGATCATCGTTTCGAACGGCTTCAGTGGTGCAAAAAAGAACAGAATTTCCGAGTTCCGGGAAATCTTTCTCAAGTTCCATAGGACCAAGTATTTTGTGTTCCAACAATTTATTATTCAACTCACCCGCAGTTAAAGCTTTTAGCTTCACAGCAAATTCGTGGAAAAAGGGACCAGAAAAGAGTGGAGCCATTCCCTCAATCTCCGATATTCTCTGGAAGAGATAATGAGCTTTATCATAAGATCTTATTGCCACTTCTCTGAGCCCTTCTTTTCCCATCAAACTCATATAAATAGCGGCTATAACAGCGTTATGGGCATGATTCGAACAAATATTGGAAGTGGCTTTCCCTCTTCTAATATGCTGTTCTCTTGTCTGAAGCACCATAACATAGCCCGTTTTTCCATCGGCGTCCTGCGTTTCCCCGATAATTCTTCCGGGCATTTTTCGCACGAATTTTTCTCTTGTTGCAAAGAATCCCAATCCTGGTCCACCCAAGCTGGGTGGATTTCCTAATGGCTGCCCTTCACCTACAACTATATCTGCGCCAAGGCTTCCAGGGGCTTCCAAAACAGACAATGCAATGGGGTTTGCAACCACTATGAATATGACCTTTTCATCGAGAAGCGCTTTTATTTCCCGCAAATCTTCGATGATACCAAAGTAATTTGGATAACCCACAATAACCGCAGAAACATCATCATTCAGGCTATTTTTCAATTTTTTAAGATCTATCTGGCCGGTATTTTCTGAATAAGGGAGCTCTTCAAGTTCAATATTCTGGGCATGGCAATAGGTGCCGGTAACCCTCTGATATTCTGGGTGGAGGGCTCTCGAAATCAGAATCTTGTTTCTGCCATTAACACGCACTGCCATTAAAGCGGCTTCAGCCACGGCAGTTGCTCCGTCATACATCGAGGAGTTTGCCACTTCAAGCCCGGCCAGTTCCGCTATCATTGTCTGAAATTCAAACAATGCCTGCAACGTACCCTGGGATACTTCAGGCTGATACGGGGTGTATGCGGTGAGGAATTCTCCTCTTGAGGATAAAGCACGAATTACAGAAGGAATGTAATGATAATAGATTCCAGCACCGCGGAAGACCGCTACTTCATTTAAATTGAGGTTTTTTTGGGCCAGGGTTTTCAGTTCACGTGCCACGCTGAACTCATCAGAGCTATCGGGCAACGCCAGATCGAAATCGAAGACTCGCGGAACATCGCTGAAAAGGGCTTCAACACTCTTCACACCTATGGTTTCAAGCATTTTTTGTATTTCGGTATCCGTATGCGGTATGTATGAAAAGTGGCTCATTTTAGGCCTCCTCTTCTTCACAGAACTTTTTATACTCCTCCTCGTCCATCAGTCCATCAAGTTCAGCGGGGTCACTGAATTCCATTTTAAAGATCCAGCCGCTTTTTTCAGCATCACTGTTTATAGTTTCCGGGGCGGCGTCTAATTCTTCATTGACTTCAAGGATTTTCCCGGAAAGAGGGGCATAAACATCACTTGCAGCCTTTACGGACTCTACCGAGCAAATCGTTTCGCCTTTGGAAATTTCTTTTCCAACTTCGGGAAGTTCTACATAAACGATGTCTCCAAGATGCTCCTGAGCGTAATTAGATATACCTACCGTTGCCACATTTCCTTCAACAAGAACCCATTCATGAGTTTTTGCGTATTTTTTCATGTTACTCCTCCTTTCGGTTTTTCAGGCCTTTGATTTAACTGAACCTCTATAAAAAGGTGTTTTTATTACCTGTGCTTTAACCAGTTTGTTCCTGATTTTGACAAACACTTCGGTTCCGGTTTTCCAGTAGCCCTTTTTCAAATAAGCCAGTGCGAGTCTTTTTCCGGTTGAAGGGGAAAGCATGCCACTGCTCACCCAGCCGATATTCTCGTCGCCGGCGAAAATTTCATATCCATGCCTGGCTATTCCTTTATCGATTATTTCTATGCCTCTGAGTCTCTTCTCAAGACCCTCTTCACGCTGTTCAATCAAAGCCTGCCGTCCATAGAATTCTTTCTCAAATTTTACAGCCCATTTTAGCCCTGCTTCAAGGGGGGTGATCTCATCTGTGAGTTCATTTCCATACAGCATATAACAGGCTTCAAACCTAAGAAGGTCTCTTGCACCAAGACCTGCTGGTTTTACGCCATAAGGAGTCCCAATTTCGAGAATTTTCCTCCATAGGGGAACGGCAGCTTCTGTGTCTACATATAGTTCGAAGCCGTCTTCGCCTGTATACCCTGTTCTGGAAACCAGGCAATCGATTCCATTTACTTTCCCATGAATAAAATGGTAAAAGGGAATTTCATCAAGCTTTACCTGTGAAATTTCTTTGAGGATTTCCTCAGCTTTTGGCCCCTGAAAGGCAAGCTGGGCTGTTTTGTTTGAGATGTTATCCAATGTAATGGAAAAGTCCCTATCCTTTGCCCTTTCAAGAACCCAGTTGAAATCTTTATCGATATTTGAAGCGTTTACAACTAGCAACACTTCACTGTTACTGATTCTATAAACCAGTAGATCGTCAACCACGCCACCTTTTTCATTGCACATTGGCGTGTAACAAATCTCACCATTTTTAAGGGTGGAAACGGAGTTTGTAACCAGATAATCTGCAAAGGCAATTGTATCTTTACCTTTAACTGAGATTTCACCCATGTGTGATACGTCAAAAAGCCCCGCCGTAGTTCTTACAGCCCTGTGCTCTTCCATTATTGATTCGTATTGCACAGGCATATCCCAGCCGCCAAATTCGACCATTCGTCCACCAAGCCGGAGGTGTTCCTGATAAAGAGGCGTTCTTTTAAGGTCTCCCATTTGCTGTTACTCCTTTCCCTTATATTCTTCAAGAATCTTCTTTGCTTTTTCCAGCATTTCATCAGGCACAAGTATGTCCGTAAGCGAACCTTCACCAAAGTAAATCGTATCAGTGTAAACAATGTGCGAAGGTCTCAATTCCACTTCAATGCCTTCGTTTTCGAGAATGCCTTTAATCAGCTCTGCTTCATGGCGCTGAATAGCTTCTTTGAGCTTTTTCATGGCTTTCACCTCGCTTCCGATTAATTATAGCACCGACTGACAAGCTTCGTTAATCAACATAAAGTCTCAGCTTAAATGAGATATGGCGATTAATGTGCTATAATCGCGCCGGATTTAACTTTACTTTGGTATGCTCAGGAGGTCGATGGCATGGTAAAGAAAATTGCAATACTTACAAGCGGTGGTGATGCACCCGGAATGAACGCCGCGGTTCGTTCGACTGTGAGAACAGCGGTAACTGAAGGCTATGAAGTGATTGGCATAAAACGGGGTTATTCTGGTCTTTTGGATGAAGATATGTTTGAAATGAATTATTCTTCGGTCGGCGGTATTATGGAAAGAGGTGGGACTATTCTTCAGACTTCGCGTTGCGATGAATTCAAAACAGAACAAGGACGTAAAAAAGCCGCCGAAATAATTAAAAAGCACGGGATAGATGCTCTTGTAGTGGTAGGAGGCGAAGGTAGCCTTACAGGCGCTATGTTATTAATGGAAGAAACAGGCATTCCTTCAGTTGGCATTCCAGGAACAATAGACAATGACATAGCCCACACGGATATGTGTATAGGCGTTGATACTTGTTTGAATACCTGTGTCGAGAATATACAGAAGCTAAAAGATACTGCATCTTCTCATGAAAGGGCCTTTGTAGTTGAAGTTATGGGTAGAAGTTCTGGTTATGTGGCTTTAAATGCGGGGATCGCCACAGGCGCTGAAGCCATAATAATTCCAGAAAGGCCTGTAGATTACGAAGCAATAGCGGAGAAAATCTGGAATGAAAGGAAAAGGGGAAAAATCAATTGTATTATAGTCGTAGCCGAGGGTGCTGCAAGTGCCTATACCGTTGCAAGACATATGGAACATAGAATCGGTTATGAAACACGAATCACTATTCTCGGTCACGTTCAAAGAGGCGGTTCCCCCACGGCTTTTGACAGGATACTCGCTTCTCGCATGGGATACGAAGCGGTCCAATCGATAAAGGATGGCGAATTCGGTGTAATGCTTGCTCTCCAATCAGGTAAAATGGCTCGTGTCCCATATTCAAAAGTTCTCTCTGAGAAAAAAGTACTGGACGAAACTCTCTTAAAAATGGCAGCGATTCTTTCCTGATTCGAGGTGGTATTTGTGCGAAAGACCAAAATTGTCTGTACCATAGGCCCTGCTACGGAATCTCCAGAGATGATCAGAAAACTCATTCTTTCGGGCATGAATGTTGCGCGGCTCAACACTTCTCATGACACCCCTGAACATCACAGAGAAAGAATTCGCAGCATAAAAAGCATAAGGGATGAACTGGGTATCCCGGTTGCAATATTGCTTGACCTTTCAGGTCCCAAGCTCAGAACGGGCATGTTCAAAGAAGACATCGTGTCTTTGCACAAAGGACAGCAATTCTTTCTGACTACCGAGAAAATTGTGGGAGACAGCAGGGGCGTAAGCGTTAATTATTCTCTTTTGCCCCGAGAAGTGAAACCCGAGGACATCATCTTGCTCAACGATGGAAAAGTGAAGCTCAAGGTTCTCGAAACCTCAGAAACCCGTATTATGACAGAGGTCTTGAATGATGCCGATATCACTCATCACCGTGGAATAAATTTACCGGGAATAGATCTCAGTATAGCTGCTGTAACAGAAAAGGATGAAGCTTATATAAAACTCGGTGTTGAGGAAGGCGTGGACTTTTTCGCCCTTTCCTTTGTGAGAAAGCCGGAAGACGTTCAAAAAGCCAGGAAAATTATAGTAGGTTGTGGCGCTGCCGTACCTATTATTTCAAAAATCGAAACTTCCCAAGCACTATCGAAAATAAACGAAATTGCCGAAGTGAGCGATGGCCTTATGGTAGCCAGAGGGGATCTGGGAGTTGAGATCCCTGTTGAGGAAGTTCCAATAGCGCAGAAAAAAATCATCAAAGCAGGAAACAGGCATAGAATACCCGTTATTACCGCCACTCAAATGCTGGAATCCATGATTGAAAATCCAACACCGACCAGAGCAGAAACAACTGATATTTCAAATGCCATTCTCGATGGCACCGATGCAATCATGCTTTCAGCTGAGACCTCCATTGGAAAATATCCCATCGAAGCCGTATGTGTAATGAACAAAACAGCTATATCTACGGAAAGCTATCTTCAAGGAAATCCCCATATACTTCAATGGACCAGGCGTGACGTTGATACCGATGATCACACCGATGCCATTTGCAGAGCCGCTTGGGATATAAGTGAAACTTTGATGGTTAAACTGATAGTTTCCTCAACATATTCCGGGCACACTGCCATCAACGTTTCAGGTTTTAGACCGAGATCTATAATTCTCGCCGTTACACCTAACAATAGGACTTATTACCGGCTCTCTCTGGTATGGGGAGTACTGCCGCTTTATCAGGAAATTGGCACCTCCATAGACGAAATGGTGGAAACAGCAGGAAAAAAGGCGCGTGAAATGGAACTGATCAAAGAGGGTGACCACTTTATAATTACCGCCGGAGTGCCATTGGGAGTAGCGCATTCTACAAACATGCTCAAATTGGAAAAGGCATGAGTAACTAACAAATTGATATAAAAAACAAAGTTTTCTCACTATAACCACAAATATTCCGGTGTAATACCAAGTAGACACATAATATGTGTTATTTTCGGAATTGAAGATGTCCGTTTTTTGTTTTATCATTTTGTTAGCAAACTAACACTTAGAGTGCTAATATTTCTTCTGAAAAATGAAAGGAGGTCGTTGTATGAAGGTTATTCCATTAGGTTCAAGGTTGCTCATTAAACCCATCAAAGAGGAAAGAAAGACTGAGGGAGGCATTGTCCTTCCAGACACTGCTAAAGAGAAACCCATGAAGGCTGAAGTCATTGAAGTCGGTAAAGATGTTGAAGACCTTGACATCAAAGCCGGTGACAAAGTAATATTCTCAAAGTACGCTGGAACGGAAATAAAGATCGACGACGAGGATTATATCGTCATTGACCAGGACGACATTCTAGCGAAAATCGAAGACTGAAAGGGGGTAGTCTGAATGCCTAAAATTATAAGGTTCAGTGAAGAAGCAAGGACAGCTCTTGAAAAAGGAGTAGACGCTGTTGCAAACGCCGTTAAAATCACACTTGGTCCCAAAGGGAGAAATGTAGTACTTGAAAAGAGCTGGGGCTCTCCCACAATAACCAATGATGGAGTTTCTATTGCCAAGGAGATAGAACTGGAGGATAAATTTGAAAACCTCGGTGCTCAGCTGGTAAAAGAAGTCGCTTCTAAGACTAACGACATTGCCGGTGATGGTACGACAACAGCCACCGTTTTGGCTCAGGCCATGATAAAAGAAGGCCTTAAAAATGTTACAGCCGGTGCTAATCCCATTCTTATCAAAAGAGGAATTGAAAAAGCTGTTGAAAAAGCCGTTGAAGAAATACGCTCAATGTCAAAGAAACTCTCCACCCGTGAGGACATTGCACACGTTGCCGCTATTTCAGCAAACGATCCCTCTATCGGGGAACTCATCGCCGAGGCAATGGACAAAGTTGGAGAAGATGGCGTTATAACTGTCGAAGACTCGAAGACACTGGAAACCTATGTGGAATTCGTCGAAGGTATGCAGTTTGACAGAGGCTACATCTCCCCATACTTTGTTACAGACCCGGAAAAAATGGAAGCAGTCATCAAAGAACCTTATATCCTCATCACCGACAAGAAACTCTCTGCTGTGAAACCCATTGTTTCCATATTGGAAAAAGTTGCACAGGCCGGGAAGCCTCTTGTCATCATAGCTGAAGACGTTGAAGGTGAAGCTCTTTCCACATTAGTCCTCAACAAACTCAGGGGTACTCTTGAATCAATAGCTATAAAAGCTCCTGGTTTTGGTGACAGGAGAAAGGCAATGCTTCAGGATATCGCCATTCTAACTGGTGGAACAGTTATCAGCGAAGAGGTTGGCCTGACCCTTGAAAACGTCTCATTGGAAGATCTGGGAACAGCTGGCATGGTGAAGGTCAAAAAGGACGACACTATCATCGTTGATGGAAAGGGCGATCCTGAAAAGATTAAGCAGAGAATTGGCCAGATCAAGGCTCAGATTGAACAGACAACTTCTGACTACGAAAAAGAAACACTTCAGGAAAGGCTCGCTAAGCTATCTGGTGGCGTGGCAGTAATCAAGGTCGGTGCTGCTACCGAAACCGAACTCAAAGAAAAGAAGCACAGAATCGAAGACGCTCTCAGCGCAACAAGAGCTGCTGTTGAAGAGGGAATCGTCGCTGGCGGCGGAGTGGCACTTGTCAGGGCGAAAAAAGCCGTTGAAAAACTTCTCAATGAAACTGAAGACGCCGACATGAAAATCGGTGTGCAAATCGTTTATAAGTCCATCGACATGCCTATGAGACAGATAGCTTCCAATGCTGGCCTCGATGGTGCGGTTATCGTTCATAAAGTGCTGGAGCTCGATGATGCTGTCAAGGGATATGATGCACTCAACGACAAGTTTGTAAACATGTTCGAAGCTGGTATTGTCGATCCTGTCAAAGTTACAAGAAGCGCTTTGCAGAACGCAGCTTCTATCGCGGGCATCCTGCTCACAACAGAAGCAGCAATTGTTGAAAAACCCGAAGAAAAGAAAGAACCCGCAACACCACCGATGCCTGAATACTGATTAAAATAAAAGTAAAGGGAGGGAAAGCCCCTCCCTTTTTATTTGTTGTCTGAAAATATGGTAATCACAAGTATTCCCATCAGTTCCTTTCTGAAGATGACTACAATTCCATTTTTTTCCAGTCTTATGTTTCCATTTTCTTCAATAGCGGCTTTAGAAGACGGGTCTAAAATCATGCGTTCAATCTCTTCTACATCAATTCCACGTTCATTAAGACGCTGCAGGGCATGAGAGGTAAACCTTATATCTCCTACATTTACTTTTGTTTTTTGCCCATTGCTTTTTTCCCGGGAATTTTTTACCCGTGGGCTTTCGACAATGAACATAACAATAATTAAAGCAATAATAACAAAAAAGAAGAACTGCATGATAAACTCCTGTCCTAAAATTAATATCATGGAATTTATATTGTTGATCAAATGGAGAATAAGGGAACAGCTCCACAGTATTATGAGATACAAGACAAAGGGACTCATCCTCATGTTTATGGTTACAGGTATATTGTTCCTTATTCTCTTTCCATTGCTATTCTACCTTAAAATCTATTTCATCCCTAACTTTGAAAAAATATCAGAACTGTCTCAAAAATTAAAGCCATTGACAGATGTGGACCTTTCAGAGGTGATAATATCGTTTTTTTCTTCGATAATATTTGTGATAATGCTAGGAAGCGATATTCCAATCACAGTTTCGAATCTTTTTTTTGCAGACAAGCTCGAAACCCTCTGGCATATTCCAATAAAACGTTCGAACATCTTCAGGGCTCAGCTTTTTGAGATACTCTCCTCTGCAAGCCTTCCATTGATTCTCTTTTCACCTTTCTTTCTTGGGGCACTTTATGGACTCGGTTACAAAGACTGGGATTTTTTGAGAGTTTCGTTATTGCTCTTTCTTTTCATTGTTGAAATATTTTACGTGAACATCTTGATTTCAACAGTTATAGTTTTTTTCACCAGTGGAAAGATGATGAAATACATATCCGCAATAATGACCGCTGTAACCCTTGTTGTTTTTGTTTTTACGCTCCGAATAATGGATTTCTCCACTTTGGAAAGCGCCTCGCCTCTTGAAATTGCAGATAGACTCTTAGCTTTTAGTGGTGTTGCCACGTCGAAATTCCTTCCTTGGACTTTGTTTGTCAAGGCAATTACAAGCGGGGCGAAAGAAACCCTGTATTTTTTAGTGCTTGTTATCTCACTTGGTGGTGCTGTTGAATTGATTGGTAGAAAGTATTACTCCGTAATACTAAATAAACTCTGGTCGACCTCCAGAAAGACAAAGAACATATCTGGAAAAGTTCATTATCTTCCACCATTTTTGTCTCTCTTGAAAAAGGATACACTATTGATTTTCAGAGAACCCAAACTCATATTTGCCTTTCTTTATCCAGCTCTTTTTTTGCCCGTGATCATTCTGGCAAATCCATTGCTTGTTAAAGGAACAGGGATAGTACAGTTATTAGGCCTTTTCGTTTTTCTTCTGTCAAATTACACCACTGTGGCTTCTACTGCTCTCTTTGCCTTTGAACGAAGAATGAATGATTTCAAAAAGGTATTTCCTATTACTTCGTTCAGTTTTGCCTTTTCCAAAGTTCTAATCATCTGGGGGCTTTTTGGATTGATAAGCTTTGTGCTTGGTATATATATTCAAAGCGAGATTCCAAACATTAATCAGTTTATGTTTCTTTTTCAACTCTTTATGATACCAACTATTTTTGCACTCACGGTCTTCGGTGGAATACTGGAGCGAAAGTTCGGTACAGGGGAAAGCAAGAACGTTTTCAAAGCGCTGAATTTGACGGGTGCTATACTCTCATTTTTGGTGAGTAGCCTATTACCTATATTCACAGCTTTGCCCGCGGCTCTCTTAATTCTGGGAAAAATCGATGTCATGTTATTGTTCATGAGAGTCCCGGGAAATTTGCTTACGCGGCTGCTTTTCGGTGCTTTTGTACCCATAATGTTATGGGCAGGGAACTTGTGGCTCGGATATAAATTGCTGTGCTATAATGATGGTTGAAAGCGAATTTTGGAGGGATACAATGCGAGTTAAAGATGTGAAATATTTAAGTAGAGTAATAATGGAATCAGGTGAAATACCGCTTGTATGGGGACACTTTGGTGTTGGGAAAACAGACTTGGCCAAAGAGTTGGCCACTGAAACTGGAAGAAAGCTGATTATCCTCGTTATTTCCCAAATGGAACCGGGAGATCTCATTGGAATGCCCGCAAGGGATGAGGGAAAGACTGTTTTTTTGAAACCTGATTGGTGGCCAGAAGATGGCAAAGCAATAATCTTGATCGATGAAATAAACAGAGCGCATCGTTCTATTAGAAATGCAATAATGCAACTTTTGATAGACAAGAGAATTCACAACCATGTCCTTCCGGATGATGTGTGGATAATGGCTGCTGCTAATCCCCCTGATGAGGAATATGATCAGGTAGAACTAATAACGGATCCGGCTTTCATGTCCCGGTTTTTCCATTTGGAAATAACTCCTGATCCCCTGGAATGGATAGAATGGTCCAAATCTGTGGGAGTACCAGGAGAAGTGAGCGATTTTATTGCGGAATATCCTGAACTCTTGACAAAAGACAGAATGGTTTCGATGAGGCTCGACTTGCGCCCAAGTCCCAGAAGCTGGTTCAAGCTCGGTAAAGTTCTTAGAAACCTCGACAAAGAGAACTTTGAAAAATATGGATACATCCTCGCCGCTGGAATTGTAGGACCAGAAGCCGCAAGAACCTTTGTGAATAAAACGAAAGGTATTGCAAACATCCCCCAGCCTTCGGAATTGCTTCTGGAACTTTCAGAAAGCCTTCAACAGCGGGTAAAGAGTTTTGATATAACAGCGGTCAATGCACTCATTTCAAGGGTAACCAAGTATCTTACGGAGTTGACCGACCTTGAGTTAAAAGATTATTATGAAAAAATTGGAATAGTTTCTGATAATTTACTCAAACTGAAAAATTGCCTTCCTAAGGACTCCTTTTTCTCAATAATCAGGCACATAGCCTATGTGCTTGAAAGCGAGAAGGGTTTAAAAAGAGCTTTTTATGAAAAACTCCTCGAAGAGCTGGCTGTCGATGGAGACATACTTGATTACCTCGAAAAGAGGGAATAACATGCCGAAGGTTTCCATAGTAGAGAAAGCTGTTGTGGAGCTCGCCAAGAAAAGCCCCTTTTATAACTATCTTTTCATGCATATTGAGCGTCTTCCATCTTTTAAAATACGAACCTTTAGTCTTAGAATTTCTAATAATGGAAGCCTTCAACTATACTACAACCCGGAAATCCTTTCGACTAAACCTTTAGGGCTGGTGCAGGCTCTGTTGGAGCATGAGTGCTTCCACATAATAAATGGCCACCTTTTGATACCGATAAAAAACAGTAGATATAAAGCCCTGTGGGATCTATCGATGGACGCAGCAGTAAATCAGTACATACCCGCTTTAGATGCCTTCAGCCTTCCCATGGACCAACTGCTCATGGAAGGTTGCGGGACTGATAATGAACGTTTTTTTGTCGCCCCACCTGCTTCGATGCCCGGAGAAACTGCTGAATTTTATTTTCATTGGGCAGTTGAGTTTATGAAAAACAACAAGACCGTTGACCTGGAATTGCTGGAGGAAAATCTGGAAAAAGCGGATTCGCATGAAAACTTCGGAGATTTTGAACTTCCTCGCGAATTCGTTGAGGAATTGCTGAAAAGCATTGTGTCTGAAACCTATGAAAAGGCAAAAGAGGGTGCGCCAAAGGAAATAGAGGCTTCGCTCTCCCTTTTCATAAACAAACCGCTGCTGGATTGGAGAACAGTTATTAGAAGTTTCTTTGGTTCTGCGCAGTATATTGGAAGATATCGAACACCCCTTTGGCCAAACAGGAGATATGAAGATCAACCGGGCTGGCGAAGTGATTTCGCCGCAAAGCTCGCCATAGTGGTAGATACCAGCGGTAGCATTGTCGATGAAGAGTTCAATGCCTTTTTCAGCGAGATAGATACACTGACGCGCCTAACAGATTCGAAAATCTGGTTGATACAGGTGGATGAAACAGTTCAATCTGTAACAAAATATGGGAGAGGCATGTGGAAAAACCTTAAACTCATTGGAAAGGGCGAAACGAATTTGCAGCCTGCTGTTGATTATGCCCAGGATAAGTTAAGACCTGAAGGTTTAATAGTCTTCACAGATGGTTTTACAGATCTCCCTCACGTTATGAGAAAAGTTATTTTTGTGCTTTCAAAGCATTACAATCCCGGGTTTCTCGAAGATGCGAAAAGAATATACGGGAAATATTCGGTGGTGGTTCTCAGATGATTTTTCGAGGGCCCGATTCACTAAGTGCTCCATTTGGTGAGTTTTATTCTCACTGCCAAAACCTTTTCATTTCAGAAGCCTTAGAACTAAAAAACAGAAAAGCCGTTCTTGGAACGGAATTTGGGCACTTTATTGTTTCGGTTGTAACTGAATCCAATGATCGAGCTCCAGCTCTATCACTTTTCATAGATGAAGAAGGTCGGGGTTTTCTCGGATTATCTTCTGAAAATCCATTGAAACGTATGAGTGCTATTTATAGATACCAACCCTCAAAAGCGACAGATCTCCTCAGGGAATTTTACAGCCATTTGTTTCCCGAAGCAGAAATTTCTCTTTCCCGTGTTATTCTTCAGTCTCCTTTGAGGATTCACTTTGTTGTATTCGGAGGTAATGAGCGATTGCTTAAAAGAGAAATGCTGAAAGCCAGCCTTTCTGGAAAGGGATTTTACAGAATAGCGGAAAAAATGGGAGATGAACTCTTCGATTTTTACTGCAAATATTACCGGAAATGGTTAAAGCTCAGAAAAGGAGAAGTGTTCATTTATCCAACAGAGGACATTGTGAAGATCGTAACCGGGCGTCCAAGGTTGAATTACAGTGTTGATCTGTCAATTGTCATTGAGCTTTCCAGGTTGTTCAGAAATTTGGTTGTGAAAAAGCACAAATTCCTGCGACCTTCCAATATTTCACCCGACATGAACTTTTCAGGGGTTGCCACAAGCGTTTATGAAGTTGACCTGGTTGACTCTTTAGGTGTTTACCAAAAATTAAATCCCTTCTACGATATGTACAGCAAAAGTATAGAAAGAACCATTGAAGCAATGATGAATTCCATCAAAAAATTACCTTTTGGAGAAGTGTTGAATGATGATTAAGCCATTTATAAAAGTCCAATATCCACCATCTAAAAAAGTGTTTAGAGCTTTCAAAGTCTCAGATCTCATTTCTTATACTGGCAGGATATACATATTTGACGAAAAAAATTTTAGCCGCTATCGCTTTTATGAGGAACATGAAGGAACTCAACTCTTCAGTCTTTCAAACGAGATAGCTTTTTTGAAGGATGTTAGACTTTTTTCAGCAGAGACTCTCGAATACCTTTTCATACGTGGTGTTGTAGCCACCGTGGGGTTTGATGCCGATGAATCGCTGACAAGCATTTACAGAAGATTTTCCAGGCTCCACCTTGTTTCTTTTGATGAAGGTAGTCAGAAAATTCTTGAAAAAGCTGCTCCAGGTTATGCAGAATTCAAAGATCTCAGATTATATGTGGGAATCTCGGCTCTTGGCTACTTTTTCAGGAGGGAAGTATAATGCCCAATTTCAAAGTGCACATTGCAGCTGGTATTTACACTTACCCCTTATATATTCTGATTTTCTATTTAGTGGCCAGTTTGTGGAGTTTTTCTCAGGAAATTGACCCTGCTGTGATTACACTTGGCTTTTTTTTGTACGTTCTTGGAAGCGACTTACCCGATATAGATGCAGGTGAATCTCTTGCAAGAAGAATAGCAGAGATTCTCATAGTAATCGTTGTGGCTTCCGGGCTTTTCATCGGGGTTCTTTTGAAATATGCAGCTACTGCGTTGACTGAAATAGTGCGTTTCCAATTCATTTCGATTCCAATGTTGTTCTTTATCGCTGTCCTTGCAGGTATAGCCACTTCAAAAACATTGAGACTATTCAAGCACAGGGGTTTTCTACACAGCATCTGGGCTGGTCTTATTTACAGTGGCATCGTTTTTGGCGCTGCTTTTTCCATGAAAAACGATTCGTTAAAGGACATCCTTTTTCTCTCTCTGGCGGCCTTTTCTGGCTATAATCTTCATCTACTTTTGGATGTTACTGTGAAAGGCGGTTGAAAAATGAAAAGATTTATTGTTTTCTTCGATTTGATATACATATTGCTGGTATTTCTCCTTGTTTTTCTAATGGTAGGGCTTTTGTTTTCTGGAAAATGGCTTTTTCTAATATTTACCATTGTGGCGATTGTAGCCATTATGTATATAAGATTTATTCTCTTTGAAAAGCTTCAGGCTAAATTAAAAGCGGAAGAAGAAAATGAGGAAAACAAAGAGGAGAACTCTTAGTTCTCCTCTTTGTTGAATTCTAATGTTCTTTTGACCTGTTTTTTGACATGGAACTCGAGTTTGTCGCCCTCCTGAATACCGTCAAATTCTAATAGTTTAATTCCACATTCTTTTGGGGCATCTACTTTGTTGACCTCTTCTTTATAGTGCTTCAAAGATTCTATTTTTCCATCAAAGATTTCCTCGTTTCTCCTGTAAACTCTTACAAGACCTTCCTTTGTAACATAACCATCATGAAGCTGTACTCCTGCTATGTTGCCAAGCTTCTTAATTTTGAACACCTGCTTGACTTCACCGTGCCCAACGACTTCATCAACTTCCTCAGGTTCTAAGAGCCCTTCAAGAGCTTTTTTAAGATCATCGATGAGATCAAAGATGATTTCATAAAGCTTTATCTGCACACCTTCCTCTTCAGCTTGAGAACGGGCCTGGGAATCAGTTTTTACTTTGTAGCCAATGATTACCGCATCAGAAGCGGCCGCAAGCATAACATCACTACTATTTACCGGTCCAATGCCAGAGTGAACGATCTCTATATGAACTTCTTCTGTTTCCAATTTGGCCACGGCTTGTTTAAGTGCCTCAACGGCCCCAAAGGAGTCAGATTTTATTATCAAGTTCAATGTTTTTCTTTCACCTTCACCGGAAATCCTCATAAATTCTTCGAGTCTCACATGCCTTTTGCCTTTGACCATTCTCTCTTTCTTTTGCTTCTCTTTTACAAAAGCTGATATTTCCCTTGCCTGGTCGAGATTGTCAACTACATATAAGATCTCATGCATGTCCGGAACTTCCTCAAAGCCTATTATCTGAACGGGATCGGAAGGACCAGCCATTTTTATCTTTTTCCCCATCTCATCCCTCAAAGCCCTTACCTTACCATGAGTTGAGCCCGCTACTACATAGTCACCTGCTCTTAAAATGCCATCTTTGATAATCGCTGTGGCAAGTGGCCCGACGCCTTTATCTAATTCTGATTCTATTATCACACCGCGTGCATTTCCCTCGGGAATACACCTAATCTCGCTCATTTCGGCTACAAGCAGGATCATTTCAAGCAACTCGTCAATGCCCTTACCCATCTTTGCTGAAATGGGTACCACAATCGTGTCTCCACCCCAATCTTCTGGAACCAGACCCAGTTTGGAGGCAAGTTGTTGTTTGGTCACATCGACATTTGCGTTTGGTTTGTCTATTTTGTTTATGGCCACTATTATGGGTACATTTGCTGTTTTCGCATGGTTAAAAGCTTCTATGGTTTGGGGCATAACTCCATCGTCTGCCGCCACTACTAGAACAACTATGTCTGTGGCTTGAGCACCCCGGGCTCTCATTTCAGTAAAAGCCTCATGACCAGGAGTATCAATAAAGGTTATCCTCTTTCCCTTTATCTCAACATGATAAGCACCTATGGATTGAGTTATTCCACCAATTTCCTTCTCAGCAACAGCTGTTTTCCTGACTCGATCAAGAAGAGTTGTCTTTCCATGGTCTACATGTCCCATGACAGTTACAACTGGAGGTCTTTGAACCAGTTTCGATTCATCATTGTATAGTTTCTCGTAATTTGCCTTCAAAGCTTCAAGGGGATCGGAGACTATTTCTTCTTTGAGCTCAACATTCCAGCCATATTGAGTGGCAATCTCCCGAGCCTCTTCAAGGTTAACCGCTTGAGCAGGCCTTAATATTATTCCCCGCATGAAGTGGTCCTTGATTATTTTCGAAAGTGGAACTTTTATCTTTTCAGCCAATATATTCAACTTCAGTTCTTCAGGATCCAGATACACGACCTTCTTGCTGCTCTCTTCGAGCGCCCTTTCAGCCTCTTCACTCTTCTTTCTCTTTTCCTCTTCATCCACGATTATTTCTTTCTCTTCTTCCTTTTTAGGTCTTTTCTTTTCAGAAATTTTTACAATTTTTGTTTCCTTTTTTTCTTCCTCGTAGAGGCTGGCGATTATGTTTACCGTCTCTTCATCAAGCATGGACATATGGCTTTTTACAGAAACACCCAATTCTTCGAGCTCATCCATAAGTTCCCTTGTGCTGATTTTCAACCTCTTTGCGAGTTCATATACTCTCGTTTTTGGCATCTTTTTCACCTCCAGACCTGACCAGTTTTATGATTTCAGCCGCGAGCCTGTCATCCGTTATCCCTACGGCCGAAATATTGCTGAGGCCAACGGCCCTGGCCAGATCAAACTTGCTTGTATGCTCTAACCTTACATAGACGGCACCGTGGCTCTGACATCTTTTTGCCCAGTCAGATTTTATTGAATCACTGGTATCACTGGCGATAACCAGCACCTTTTTTCCAGTCTTCTCACGCAAATATGAACGAATCATTTCTTTCCCGAAAACGATCTTGCCTGCTTTTTTCGCAAGTCCGAGATATGAAAGCAGTTTCCCTTCGTTGATAGAAACACCTCCATCAGTATCAATACTTTAGCTTAATTACCTTAACCTTTAGCTTTGAAAGCTCTTCTTTTCTATACACTAAAAGCTCTTCTCTTTCCTCATAATAATTATCGAAATATCCTAAAAATTTCTCAACGGGGGCTAAATTGAATTTCAAAGCTTCAGTCTTGAAATGCATGGGAATAATAACGCGTGGAGATAGTTTGTCAGAGAGCGCCTTAGCCTCCGCTGGTTCAATGGTATATACGCCACCCACTGGAATTAACAGCACATCGATTTCTTGTAGTTTTTCAAATAAATCGTTCTCAGGCATAGCTCCAAGGTCACCAAGATGGACCACACGTATTCCCTCGGGTGTAGTAATGTCGAAAATAATATTTGTCCCTCTTTCTGCCCCTCTGGAAGTGTCGTGATACGTCAAGTATCCCCTTATGCTAAAGCCAAGCCTCGCATATTCTCCAGGATCTTTGATTACTTCAAAATTCCCTTTTAAGAGATGATGGGCATTGTGATCAAAATGCTGGTGGCTCTCGGTTACCAGGTCAGGTTCAATGTTCGGTATCTTGTAACCTACTGATTTGTCAAAAGGGTCAGTCAAAAGGATTTTTCCTCCACTTTCAATGGAAAAGCATGAATGACCATGCCACTTTATCCTCATCTTACCACCCCCTCTTGATTATTATAGCACGCATTAATCGTAGCGTATTGAATGAAAAAAGGGCGATAAATCGCCCTTTTCTTTTAATTCCAGGAATTATTTGCCAAAGAAGAACCGCAGCATCTTTGGAAAACGCTTGGCCCAGAACTTCTCGTTGTGGAGAGCATCTTCATCTTCCACATAAAGAAGAGTCTCATCAGTTTGACCTATGTTTTTCAGAAGAGCAACCATTCTTCTGGTATCTTCCAGCACCTGTATGCCCTCTCCGGTTCCCATATCAATATATACCTTTAAATTTCCAGCACCGGCATTTTTTACAAAATCGAAGATTTTTCCATCCGATACCCAGAAAGATGGACTCATGGCACCCACCATACCAAAAACTTCAGGTTTTTTAAATGCAGCATACAGTGATATCAGCCCGCCCATAGAAGAGCCGGCAATAGCTGTATTTTCTCTATTTGTAAGCGTTCTAAAATGATTATCTATATATGGCTTTAGGGTGTTGACGACAAAATCAACATAAAGATCCCCCTTCCCATTGCTGCTGTAATCTTTGTTCGAAAATGGCCAGGGGGAGTATTCTGTAAGGCGTTGATCACCCATATTATATATGCCAACAATAATAAGCTCTTTGATTTCGCCATTAGCTATGAGCTTTTCTGCCGTTTCATCAGCTTCCCATTCTCCCATAAAGGAAGTGGCGGCATCGAAAAGATTTTGTCCATCATGCATGTAAAGAACAGGATAGCTTTTTTGGATATCCTTTTTGTAGTTCGGTGGGAGATAGACTATTACCGTCCTTTTATTGTTCAATTCAGGGGAATATAGCTCGAATGTCTCAAAATTGCCGGTAAGTGTATGGAGCAGTTCCACTTCCTCACCACCTTTTTCGATAAAGTCTCTCCAGTGCTTAACTTCAAATTCAAAAACGCCAGACTTCGTTATTTTCATTGTGCGATTGGGTATTTCTTCACCCTTTTCCCCTTTTTCAACGGTTTCCCAGTTTCCTCGAGTGAATTTGAATTCTATATATTCACCTATTTTAAATTTCATAGTCAGTTCATAAACTTTGTCCGCTACTTTTTTCATTTCCGTGGCCGGATCACCTGGGTTCCAGCCATTGAAAGAAGCTCCTATGTAGATTTTTGCGTCCTTGGGGGTATAGTCAGGAATATGAACTCTAAAGGTAATTTCTACTTTGTCCTGAGAAAGCGCTTTCGCAGAATCCTTTGTAACTTCACCGGGCATAGAAGTATTTGGATCATGGTTTTGTTGCAGTGAACAAGCGGAAATAATCAAGACCAACAGCAATAAAAAAGGAAAAATTTTACTCATTTGAAGCCTTCCTTTTTAATAAGTCTTCCATTTAGATCACGTATATATAGGCTTACGGTGTCGCCAAATTCTATCACCCCAAAAGTTCCAGGGGTTCCGTCCTTTGGCAATGAGGGGCTTCCGGGATTCATGATAATTCTATTCTTATACGTACATAGCTCATGTATATGGGTGTGCCCTTTTATTATAATGACAGCATCTTCTGATTCCACAGGTTTGTGTCCATGGAAAACCAGTAACTTTTTTGAGTTTAGGTTTATGAATCTTATAGCTGGCAATTCGGAGACCCCCATAAGCATGAAGTCGATCTCTGCATCACAGTTCCCTTTAACTCCAATGAGCCTATCTCCAAACAATTTGAAGCTTTCTGCCAGTTTGGCTGGGTTATATCCGCGAGGTATCCTGTTTCTTGGACCATGATAGAGATAGTCACCGGCGTGGATAATGAAATCAATATCTCCAGTGAGGTCTATTATCTTTTCAAAGCTCTCAACAGAACCATGTGTATCAGAAATCACAAGGGCCTTTTTAACCATCTGAAATATACCACCTTTCCTTCCTCTGCCGTTATCTCAACTTCATTTTTCAGAGCGATATTCGAAACTCCAAATGGCTTTTCAAAGGGCATCTTTTTGGCATTTAATTCATATTTGAAACCCTTTAGAGTTACTCGGGGTATTGATTCTCCCAACGGAAAGATAGACCAGGTTTCGCCGGGAACCGCAGGTAATGTTCTATATCCATATACCAAGCCAATCTCCAACCTTTCAGAGAGTATTTTTAATTCAAAGGTTCTTGAAAATTGTAGAAGTAACAGCAGTGTAGCCAGAAAGTGGTCCTCCCTTTCACCCGTTGCGGTTAGTAACAAAACACTTTCAAACCCCATGGAAGCGAGCTCTTTCAGAGCGAGTTCTGTGTCTGTTTCGTCTTTATCATGTGAGAACTTAATTACTTTAACTTTCTTTGAAAGGCACCAATTGAGGGTTTCGGGGTCAATTGAATCAAGATCACCAATTAGAAGGTCAGGAATGATGTTCAACTCTCTTAAATATTCGGCTCCGGAATCCACGGCAACCACATAACTGGAAAGCCCGACAACTTTCCGTAAAAAGACATCTGAAGAATCCTTTTTTCCGCCAAGAAACACAACTGCGGTTTTCATTAAACTTCTCCCGAAAACAGCATCCGCCTGTATTTATTTATAGTTCTTCTTGCTATTTTAATACCCCTTTGCTGTAATATTTTCGCGATTTTTGAGTCACTGAGACCCGGGTTTTCTTTCACGAGTTCGGCTATCATTTCCATGGCATCTTGTCTTGTTTGAGCACTACCAAAAAAATACCGTAGCGGAAAAGTTCCAACAGGAGTCTGGACATATTTCCCTTTCACAGCCCTGCTAACGGTTGATACAACAACATCTTTTTTTTCAGCGATTTCCGTCATCTTCAATGGAATGAATCTTTTCTTCTGTCCCAGAAAAAAGGCGCTGTTTTTCTTCACAAGTTCCCAGCCTATGCTGAAAAGAATCGAACGCCTTTTTTCAAGAGCGTTTACATAAAATTTAGCTTCCTGGAGTTTCTCATTCAGGTATTTTCCAGCTTCGCTGTTTAATTCCTGCAGGCATTGTTTATAAGTCTCATCGATCTTTATGGTAAGACCGTAATCTCGCACGCTCACTATGAAATTTCCATCGTTAAAATCTATGAAGAGATCCGGTTCAATATATCTTATGGGCATGCCATCCTCATAACCTGACGTGGGAAAAAGGCTATCACCTCTGAGCTTTTTCATTTCTTCGAGGCTTTCGGAAAATATGCCTTCAAATCCCACTTCCCGAATTTGCTGGATAACCTTTTCTAACAATTTTAATGGAAAATTGTATTCACACGCGATTTCTTTGAGTTTCTTCTTGAGTATGCCTTTTTCGTCCATATTTTCTTTAAGGGTTTCAAAAGCCTGGAATTCAGCGTCTTCGAGCAAATAATATGCAAGATTAGAAAGCATCTCTTCAAAGGAAGGTTGTGGCCCTTCGATCCTTTCAAAATCCCATCCCTGAAAGTCATCACGAATTTCACGCATATAGATGTTGTAATCCATTCTTGTATCGTAATCTTCTTCCTTTTCTTCCGCTGACTCTTCTGGAATCAGTTCATATTCATCTCTTTCCAGTTCTAAAAGCGGGTTTTCTTCAACTATCCCGTTCAATTCAGATTTCAATTCCAGGCAATTGAACTGGAGAAGCTTAAGCGCCTGTTGTACTTTCAGAGATAATTTGAGTTTTTGTTCAAGCCGTTGTGTAAGATTATGACTGAGCTTCACGCTATCACCATACCATTCAACAGGTTATTTTAATGAGTATAAAACCTGGTTTTTCATTTCAATTATACCTTTTGTCTCTTGAATCGCTTTCATAGGCTTTTAAATATTCAAAAACCTTTCCGTAGTTAGCCGCTATCGCACTCGCCGAAAGGGTGGCTTCATATTTATCGGTTAATTCTGCAGCTTTGCCCATAAAATAACTGCCGAGTACCAAAGCTTCTAAAGGAGCCAGTCCCTGAGCTGAAAGCCCTGCAATTGTTCCCGAAAGTAAATCACCGCTGCCACCTTTGGCCAGACCAGTATTCCCTGTATTGTTCAGCCAAATACCACCGGATTTATCTGCAATAATGGAGACTGCCCCTTTCAGTGTGAGCTGCAATTCCATTTCCATAGCGAAAGATTTTACGGTATCCATGTTGTTGACCACTTCTTCAATGGGCTTTTTAGTTAACCTGGAAAATTCGCCAGGGTGAGGGGTAAGAATGAAATTCCCTTTCCTTTTTATTGTTTCAGGTACTCTGCTGACTGCGTACAATGCATCAGCATCAACGATCACAGCCCCAAGGCTCTTTAGCCTTTTGCTTGACAACAGTTCCTTTACAAAGTCAATAGTTTCATCCGCTCTGCCTATTCCCGGTCCAACAACAAGAGCATCGACCTTGTCAAGTAAGGCGATAAGCGCATCTACATCCTCAGGCGTTAAAACAACCGATTTTGAAGCGATACAAATCGCCTCTGGCAAGTTGTTACGAACAATCTCCTGTGCCTCCCTTGGCGTAAAGGTATATACAATGCCCGCCCCGATTTTCATACTGCCAAGTGCTGCCAAAAGTGCTGCCCCCGTGTAGTCAGAGCTCCCGCCTACAATGCATACTTTTCCAAAAGTCCCTTTGTGCCCCCAAGGAATCCTTTCGGGAAGAAGAGCTTTCGCAAGTTGATCATCCACAAGCTCAATATTTGACAAATCTTCGACGAGTCTTTCGGGAAAGCCAATTCTTGCAATATGAAGCGTTCCAGTATAAACGCACCCGGGAAAGAAAAAATGGCCAGGCTTGCCAGCGCCAAAAGTCACAGTGACATTGGCCTTAAATGCGATTGGGTTAATGGAACCATTGGTGCCATCAACACCAGAAGGTATGTCCACGGCAACTTTAATCGCAGACAAAGCGTTCACATATTCTATTAGGTCAATCATTTCAGTGCTAAGACTTCCTTTAAAGCCTACCCCAAATAATCCATCCAAAATAAGGTCATGCTCACTTATGAAACTCCTGGTTTTTTTTGTGAGTTCGGTATATTTGTAAACCCTCCCACCAAAGGCTTTGAACAATCTGTAATTGAGCCTTGCTTCTTTGGTGACAGGCATTCCAAGGCTAAGAGCGCTAACTTCCAGACCCCTTGCTAACAACTTTCTTCCAGCAGCATAAGCATCACCACCGTTGTTGCCTCGGCCACAAAGTAATAGTATCTTACGCGGGGAAAAGGAAAGCACCTGAAGCTCGACGGCAGCAGCAGCGCTCTCCATCAACAGTAGAGATGGCACACCTAATTCTTCTATGGTTTTTTTGTCTATCTCTTTCATTTTTTCAGGTAAAACCAGCTTCATTGAATCACCCCGGTATTATGATAACATCTCAAAATGGAATGTTATAATGATTCTTTAGGAGGCGATCGCTTGAAAAAGATGTTGACAACACTTTTTATACTCTTTGTTATTACTGTTTTTTCGATAGAATTCGACCCTCTCGCCCTTTTTTTGGAAAGGCTCTCTCTTGAGAAACAGCTTTCCATAAAAGCATGTGTTGAATTTTCGCTGATTGATACTTCAGTTGCTACTGAAACAGAGATCAAATTTGGGCTTGGCGTGAATTTCATGACTTCCGATTTTTCCGATTGGTACCTGGAAATCACTGAACCTGAGGAACTTTCTGGTATTGCTTTTGTGTTCCTCGAAAGAGAAAATGTTCTATTTAGCATTATTGATGGGAAACCTTGGAAACAATACAGAACTATGGATGACTTCACTCTGCTGGGAAATTTCTTGACTGGATTTTTCAATGGCCTTACCGATCCAAAAAATTTCGATTGGAAAAAAGAAGAAATATCAGGAAGTGTTTCTTATTTCCTCACTCCTAATGAATCCAGGCTAAGATTCATGGGATTGCTCCATGGAGGCGGTTATATTCCAAACATAATGAAGATAACTGTCAGCTTTGAAATGGAATCTGGAAGATTCCCTCTTCCTAAGTCCATATTGCTTATGGACCGATTGGAAAGGGAAAGCGTAGAAATAGTTTTCAAAGAATTCAGCTTTGACGTTGCTAAAGATTTCGGTGCGCTCAGAAAAATTTACTACTCGACATTTCAGTGAATTTGCTCTGAATCTACGGTTCATAAATTAAAGGTTTAATGATGCAATTATACGTTCCATAAATTCTTGATTCTTCCGCCGTTGATAGATTTTTAAGATGAATTCCGGAATCGGTGATCGCTAATATAAACATTTCCTCTGTCCATGGGTCTTCAATGAGTTTTACCTTTCTCGGCTCTTCAACAAGATTAAACTGCTTGGCGAATTTTATGTTGTCATTGACGTCAAAAAGAAGCACCCTCTTGCCTTTAAAATCAGCAACGATCAGTTTTTCATTGCAGAAGTCAAGGGAATCAGCATATCCGATACCAATGTTCTTTTCAACAATCAATTTGTCAGCATATATTTTGAGCACGATTAACCCTTTTAAACCAGAAGCTAAAAAAATTCTTCCCTTTTTGTCCACAAACATTTCTGAAGGTAAGAAATTAGAGGAGGTCTTGGGCAGTCCGTAACCTCCAAGCTTATCTACCTCTTCAAAATATCCATTGACCTTCTTATACAAATACAGCCCAAAACCATCGGTTGCAACAATGAGATAGTCTTTCCAAACTTCAATATCTACCACCCATCCATGTACAGGAACAACTTCAACAAACTTCAGAAAATCAGGTCTGAAGAATTTGTAGCGTAAAATGCCCCTGCTGCCATCAGCTACAAAAAGATCGAGAAATTCAATATTTATGGCGATATCCGTCACATCTCCGACACACATCGTATTACGCAATATAAGACCATCAGCCTCAAGAATGGAAAAGCCAAAATTTCTCATTGCTAGAAAAAGATAACTTCCCACTCTTACACCTGATTCAACAAAGCTTATTGGAGAATCTAAAGCGATAGTCTGGTCATTTTCCACGGTGATCATTTTTACTCCTTCGATTCCCTTTCCAGCATATATTTCCAGGGCAAATAGGCTATGAACGCTCAGCAATACAAAAAATAACAAAGTAAAAACTTTTTTCATGAGACCACCCCCTATAATCATATTAATCCGATAACAACCAGAAAGAGTTTAAAGTGCATTAACTATGAACCCAGTTGCAGTTAAATGAAACGAAGAAGCTAACGGGAAGACTTGCAAATGAGACTGTTTTTTGACAGTTCAAAGTGCATTTCAGAAATCTTCAACGGAAAGCTATTATCACTGTGGTGTTCCATAGGTATGAACACAGCATCAATCGATTTTTTACAGAGAAGATCTCTTTCTGTGGTTTTCTCGCAGGTGATAACCGGAGTGTACAGGGCGTTTATAAAAACAGGTGAAACCAAGATCCCCCCCACTTTCAACTGTCTGAACCAGAATGGGGAAATATCCGAGGGAGCTACCATCGAGATAATCCTATCAAAGGGAGCATGTAATATGCATCCGTTGTAGCCATCACCGGAATGAACTTCTACGTTGCGAAGGTCATACTTTTTGAAGTTTTTAAGAGCAGTGTCAACTAAAGAGGGAAGCCACTCAACACCAATAATGTAGGAATCCATATAGGCAGCAGCCATTATAGCCGTTGCATAGCCTGTCCCGGTGCCTATATCAAGGACTTTAGACCCTTTCAAGATTTTCAACAATTTTATCATTTCTATGGCAAGAGAAGGTTGGGTAGAAGTGCTTAAAATTCTACCACCTTCTTCCCAACTGGGAAGAACTCGGTCATACTTTGCCAGATCCCGGTATTTTGGAAGAACAAAATCACGTCTATCAACTTTGCACACTGCCTCATAAAGTTTTTTATCGTTGAGCACGCCCATAAACCGCAGCTCATCTGCTAAAGTTCTGAAAGAACCTGTCATGAGAAACCTCCAAATTGTCTCATCATCTGTGAAAAAATCATTTTTCTTTTCGCTCTTTCATTATTTCCAGTTTTGCAGCTATTGATGTTTTCAATAAATTAATGCCACCCACAAAAAGAATAACAGCGCTTAGAAAAGAAAAAATAGCGCCCAAAAAATTCTCATGTGCTAAAAAATCGAAAGTATTGAAAAATGCATAACCGCCAGCAACAATAATAATAAATCCAACTACATCATAGAAGATTGTCAAAACAACTCACCTCCAGCATTGTTAAGGAGCTTCAGGTTTTCTTCAATGTTTCTGAATAGTATCGTGTTGAATTCTCCATATTGAGACTCAAACCATTTGAAAGCGCTATACATAACTAAAATCAATATCACCACCGCTAATAATCTTACTATGTTTTTAACATTCAAAGCTGTTGGCATTTTCAGCAACAATTTTGCCCTGGCCTCCTCAATCCCTTTCACCGGATCATCCAGCAACCTGGACGGATGCTTTTGGCCACCACGCATGTAGGGAACATAATAGCCTGCCATAAGCTGCTTTATCGTATAAGAACTCCAGATGCTTCGGGTAAGGCTTGAATTGATATAAACATTCATGATACCCACTATTATGGCTATCGTTGCGCAGGAGAATACCAGAGCCAGCGGGGAAAATTCAAAAAAGAGCAATGTTGAAATGCTTATCACTCCAGTAATTGAAACTACAGCAAAAAGCAAATAGTGTTTTCTTTGACCCGCTTGCTCTTTCCCCTCCAATTCAAAACCAGAAAACTTTGACTTTATAAATAATTGCAGGAGATTGCCCGCTGCGGAGAGTAGCGGAAAGAAATAACCAACAGTCTGAGAGTGTTCCAAAAAGAACAATAGAATAAAACCCACAGAAAGAGCTATTGTTCGGACATATAGCCACTTTTTCTTATAAATGGAGAGCAAAGAAAAAGCCAAAACAATTGTGGGCATAATATATTCTCCGGAAAAAAACTGATATACAGCCAGATAAAATAGCGGTGCATCCAATAGCAAAATAATCACTGCTACACTCCCTCTTTTCCCTCTGTTACCCTTTGTTGATGATATATAATCTAAAAATCAAAATCGTTTCTTTATGGTGGATGACTTCAAGAAATAATCAAGAACAGAAATTTTTATGAACTACTTATTACCGATTCGATTGGGGTTTCAGTGTAATTTATTATATAACATTTGCTCTTAATGAATACATAGTACAATCTGCTGTGACAACAAAGCTGAGTAATCAAAGAGCGTTAAGATAAGAACAGAGGAGGTGTTTATGTGAAAAAGGTCATTTTGGTTTCTCTGGTTGTTTTCGTAGCTGTACTCATTTTTGGAGAGCTTTCCCTTGGAATTAATAGCCTTGTGCTGCCAAGTTATACTATTAACCCTGATGCATCCCCTTCCATTGTTGTGATTGAAAGTGTTGATGCTAGGGTAGCTTTTGGTTTGTTCAGGGGAGGACTTACAACTCCATTCATGGCATTTGGCTATTCTGTCGAAGATGGGTTCAACTCTTTTATGATTCCACCTGGAGCCCTTTGGTACACCTATGTTGGTGGAAAACTCCCTTTTGGAAAGCTCTATGCAATCGCAGATGTTGGTGTGCTGTTTTCTGTCTTCGAAGGGATTGTACCAAATCTGGCACTGTTAAGAATTGGCGCTGGTATGAAGCTCGGAAAACATGCTTTTTCTGAAGTCTCGGGCATAATATTGCTGCAAAATGAGCCGGATACTTTTGGTCAAGCATTAAGTGGAAAGATGTTCGACGTTGAAATTGGATATATCTTCTAATTCAAATTAGCTGAAAAACTTAGCGAGTAAGTGCTATTTCCTCGTTATTTTTGTTAGAGAACCAAATTTATGTTCAAAAAAATATAAAAAAATGCATATCAACTCTCACCTGTGCACCAGGTTCAGTCTTGCAAAGCATATGATCTTATCGGAGGTGAGCTTGATATGAGAAGAATATTGTTGGGCATCATGATTGTTGCTTTTGGCATTACCGCTTTTGGAGCTTTTTCCGTGGGGCTAAATGGCTTAGGTGTTCTTATTACTTATAGTGAACTACCAAGCCCAGGAGTAATAATTGTTCCGGATTTTTCAAACACTTTGATTATTTTAGGTAGTTTAGACTTTAGGGCTTCATTCAGTTGGCTACATGCTGGTTTGATGATGCCGTTTGCGCAATACGCGAGAAACCTTGAAACCGGTGAACATGCTTTTTCACCTTTACCGTTTCAGATGATTTATCTTTATGCGGGCCTTCATCACAGTTTTAATAAACTGTATGTGCTAGCGGATGTTGGTACGATGGTGGTAGGACCATACACCGGGCTACCACTTTTAAGAGTAGGTGGAGGACTAAAACTCGGGAAACACTTTTTCCTTGAGGCAGGCTTTATGAAATGGTTGGTACCAGTTGATATATCATACAAAAATTTTGATGTGGAATTTGGATACGAATTCTAAAAAGCACTTTGATTTTTTAGAAACATTTGGATGGTTCAAATGTTGACTTATTTCCAAAAAAGTGTTGCACAAGTCCTGTATTTCCATTGTTTTTTCTCTTTCGGCGTGTAATATAAAGCCGAGGAGGTGATTGTACTATGAAAAAGGTATTACTTAGTACTTTGGTCATCGTTGTAGCGGTATTGGCCTTTGGAAAATTTTCCCTTGGTGCAAATAGTCTTATAGCTGCAAGTTATGTGATCGATCCAAGTGCAACCCCCTTTGTGGGGGTCGTTGAAAGTATCGATGCTCGGGTTACACTTGGAATGTTTCATGGAGGCTTAATGACCCCATTCATGATATTTGCTTTCTCATCTGATGTGGGATCTGACATGACTGCCTTTCCCCCAGGGCTTGTTTGGTATGCCTACGCTGGCGGGCACCTACCCTTTGGAAGAATGTATGCTATTGGCGATTTGGGAGTGTTAGTTTCTCTTGGTGGTGTATTACCCAATTTTGTCGTTCTAAGAGTTGGCGGCGGTATGAAACTGGGAATGCATGGATTCGTCGAATTCACCACATTAGCAGCGCTTCAAGACATTGGAAACACCATTGGAAGATTGTTTACTCTAGAATTTGGCTACACGTTCTGAGGCTGAGGAGACTCATAATAAAGAGGGGCAAATGCCCCTCTTTATTTGTGAGCAAAAACCCTTCTTTGGAAAATTCTCTTAATCTTCAAATTCTACCTTGCCGTCGAGAGAGCGTATTTTTAGCAGGCTTATAACAGGTACATTAAAGTGAGACAGTCTTTTTCGTCCGTTTTCAAAAGTCTTTTCTATCACTCCGACTATACCCTTCAATTCAGCCCCTGCGTCCAGCACCATGTTTGCGACAGCTTCAATGGTCTTCCCGCTTGCCAGAAAATCATCTACGATAAGCACTTTATCCTCAAGATTAAGCATTTCTCTGGAAAGGTATAGTTCAGTAATCCCGCCTTTTGTATGTGAAGGAGCTTCAGCTTTGATGTAGTCACACATTGTAATGGGTCGCTTTTTACGAATGAAAATCAAGGGCGTCCCCAGATACAAGCTAGTAGACATTGCCGGAGCAATGCCAGAACTCTCAACAGTAATGATCTTTGTCAATTCTATCTTTCCAAACTCTTCTACAATAGCCTTTCCAACATTTCGCATCAATTCAGGGTCTATCTGATGGTTTAAAAAGGTATCAACTTTTAAAATGCCACCTTTAAGCACTCTCCCTTCTTCTTCAACGAGTTTTTTCAACAATTGTGCGCATCTTTCAATTGCATTCATCCGATCCATCATTATTACCTCCGAAGAAAACCCGGCTCATATGAGCCGGGACAAAAAGTAAAGTCCCGCTCATAGCCAGGCAATTTACGGTTGCCGGTAGAAACTCACAGGCCATATTCCTGTGATTATATGAGCCGGAAAGAATTTTATTTGATAAGATGCTATCATGCTTCAAAGGATAAATCAACAGACTTTATTCGCTAAACGCTTTCCTATTTTTTAGCATGGTTCTGAGTTATTCTCTGATCTCTAGACACGTGTTTCTCCTTGGTTTTGCACGCTTGAATTCCGTTATTGTAGAGGAAGATGAGAGCTACTCTCTTTTTTTCTGTCAAGGTACTTTTGAAACCTTTACCTTACCGACATAGTCTGTGATAACTACCATATCAGTTTAATGTATAATTTATAGAATATTCTTGAAAGGATTGAATGCATGAACAAAAATTTCACCGAAATGGGGTTATCCCCCAAAACGCTTAAAGCAATTGAAAAAATGGGCTTCACCCAACCTACTCCGATACAGTCTTCAGCGATTCCCACCATTCTCAAAGGCAAAGACATCATAGGACAGGCCCACACCGGAACAGGGAAGACAGCGACTTTCGCCATTCCCATGCTCGAACAGTTAGATTTCTCTTCCAAGCGCGTTCAGGCACTTGTTTTGTGTCCAACCAGAGAACTAGCAGTTCAGGTTACCAGAGAGATAAGCGCCCTTGGAGTCAACCGAAGTGAACTGAGCGCAATAACCGTGTATGGCGGGCAACCAATTGAAAGGCAAATCCGAGCTTTGAAAAAGGGTGTTCAAATTGTCGTTGGAACTCCCGGCAGACTTATGGACCATATGCGCCGTGGAACACTCAAGCTGGACAGTGTCAACTATGTGGTGTTAGATGAGGCCGATGAAATGCTAAACATGGGATTTCTTGAAGACATTGAATACATTTTGGGCGAGATTAATACTGACAGACAAACCGTTCTCTTCTCGGCAACAATGCCTAGACCAATTGTGGCATTGGCACGAAAATTCCAAAAAGATCCTGAACTCATAAGGGTGGTTGAAAGGGTTTTAACTGTTCCCACCATTGAGCAATATTATCTCGAAGTCAAAGAATCTAGTAAGACAAATGTGCTTTCACGTCTTATCGATTACTACAATCTGGGGCTTTCCCTCGTTTTTTGCAACACTAAAAAGAAAGTCGATGAGCTTGTTTTAAAGCTTCAGGAAATGAATTATTCAGCCGATGGCCTCCATGGAGACATGAGCCAGTCCCTCAGGGACAGAGTGATGAAAAGCTTCAGGAACGGATCGATCAAGATTCTCGTTGCTACCGATGTCGCTGCACGTGGTATCGATGTAGACAACATAGACGCGGTGTTCAATTACGACGTTCCAGATGATGAAGAATATTACGTACACAGAATTGGCAGAACAGGCAGAGCAGGAAAAACAGGCATGGCCTTTAGTTTTGCTTACGGACGATCACTTCATAGGCTAAGAGAGATTGAGCGTTATACAAAAATCAAAATCAATAAAATGAACATCCCGAGTTCAAGAGATATCAAGGCTAAAAAGGCTGAAGCTTTCATCGAAGAAATTGGCAGTATTCTGGAACAAGGAAATCTGGGAGACTATGTTCCCGCAGTTGAAACACTCATCAACCGTGGTTACACCTCCTTGGAAATAGCTGCTGCATTGATAAAATTGAATCTCTTCCAAAGTGGTGGTCAGCAAGAGTTGGAATCACCTCAGGATCGCAAAATGGTAAAACTCGTTGTAAATGCCGGTAAAAAGCACAATATAAGAGCCAGAGACCTTGTTGGTGCTATTACTGGAGAAGCAGGTATTTCCGGAGATAGAATAGGGGCTATCAAGCTTCTGGATAAACGCAGCTATGTTGAAATTGAACAGAAATACGTTGAACTCGTTATTGAGTCTTTGAATCACAGTAAGGTCAAAGGAAACAGGGTTTCTGTTCAGAGGGCAAGCTAAGCTTCATCTGAAGCCTTTGTTTTCTGCAACTGAACCTTGAAAAGTCTTTTGTTTTCATACATGTTTTTTTCCGCTTCCCGAAGTATCTGCTGGATATCTTCATCGGGAAGCGTTTTTGTTGCTGTGCCGGCTGCTACGGATACCTGAACTGGGAAGTGATTGATCTTTGTCAATTTCATCTCTATTCTCTTAACGATTTCTTTTGCCTTTTCCCGTTCTGTTTTGATGAGTAGAATCACAAATTCGTCCCCGCCCCAGCGAACCACGAGGTCCTCATGTCGGCAGGATTCTTTGATGGCTTTTGCTATTTCTTCGAGATAATTATCACCGGTAAAATGTCCATACGTATCATTTACGGTTTTAAGCATATTTACATCTATAAAAATGATACTTATGGGCAAATTCCTCTCTGTATCAAGTCGGTTGAGCTCTTCCTCCAAAAAGGCTCGGTTATACAACCCCGTAAGACTATCATGAAAAGCAAGATAGCGCTCTCTTTTTTGAACCCTTATTCTGCGTATCGCCTCAGCTGCATGAAGTGCTAATAGCTCAGCCATTCTTACGTCATATTTTGTAAACGCAGAAGGTTTATAAGATATGGTTTGAAAAATACCGTATTCACCGATCGGAACACTTATGGCTGATTTGATTTTATCGTTTACAGGCCTGGCTTCAGGAGTGCTTTTGATATCATCTATCATGATAGTTTTACTAGTTAAAAGGGTTTTGCCCGCTATACCTTTATCTTTAGGTGCCCGCAAAGGGCAGTCTATTTCTGGAGATTTTCTTTTTACCACTAACTCTTCGCCTTCCAGGATATCTAAGCTGTAAACATCAAAGCTGAGAATGCTTCTTGCCGCGTTGACAATAAGGTCATAAACTTCTTCCTCCGTTTTGCACTTTTCCATTTGCAGGGCAATATCATGAAGTCTTTCCGCTTTTTCCTTTAAAATGCGGTTTTCTTTGAGCTTTTCATTCAAATCCAATGTTCTTTGCTTTACCATTTTTTTCAGGAACCAGCTCCAAAAGAGGATTAGCAATGTGACCAAAGCAAGGATGGCAAATGCATAGTATAGGATTTTCACAATTCTTCCACCGTAAACAGCTTTCCAATCTAATGGTCCAAACCATTTTTCATAAAGTTTATTATATTCGCCATTTTTAATCAGCAAAAGCAACCCTTTGTTGAGTTTGTTCAAAAGAGCTACATTATCCTTTTGTACAGCAAAAGCGTAATCCCGTTCGTAAATAACCCAGTCAGAAAAAGCGAGATTTTTTAAGTTATATTCTTTTATCAGATATAGGGCCTGATACTTGCCAAAAATGCCATAATATCCAACACCTTTTGAAAGGAGTTTCAACCCTTCAAGAGGAGCCTCAACGGTGATGATCTGGTCTGTAATATGTTTTTCGAGAAGGTAATCATGCATTACCCCACCACGTTGAACAACAATGGCTTTATTGTGAAGATCGGATTCTGAATCGGGTTTTTTGGTGCCTTTTCGAAAGAATAGCGTCATATAGAGGGTGTTATGCGGAACAGAAAAATCGAATTGCTCTGCTCTCTGGGGTGTTACAGCCATTCCAAGAAGCCCATCAAGCTTTCCATCATCAAAATCAGAACGGATTTTCCCCCATTCGTCTAAACGTATTTCAATCTCGAGCCCTGTAACCTTTGCTATTGCTCTGGCAAGCTCTACATTGAATCCTGTGATATTTCCAGATTCATCTATGTACTCATAAGGAGGATAATTGCTGTCGCCACCGAATAGAAGATTTCCTGCAAAGATGTTCAAAGCGTATAATAAAAAAAGAAAGACAGTAAGAAAAAGTTTTCTCCCTGAACCCATATTTGCCTCCTGTTAAATTGATTATATCACTCTAATTTAGAATAAATGAAATGGGGGTAGAATTGATATGCTTTACAGAGAAATATGCAAAGCGAGAGAAAAAGTTTCCATACTGGGCTTTGGATGTATGCGCTTCCCTACTGTTGATGGAAAAATTGACAGGAAAAAGGCTTCTGAAATGCTTTCTTATGCCATTGAACATGGCGTTAATTATCTCGATACTGCTTATCCTTATCATAACGGGGAAAGTGAACCTTTCATTGGGGAATTCCTGAAAAAAACCGGATACAGGAAGAAGATATTTCTGGCAACAAAACTTCCAACCTGGCTTGTTAAAACAAGAGAAGATATGGATAGATACCTGAATGAACAGCTTCAAAGGCTTAAAACAGACTACATCGATTTTTACCTGCTACACGCTCTTGACAAAAACAAATGGGAAAATATGAAAAAACTCGGCTTTGACACTTTTCTCAACCAAGCGCTTTCAGAAGGAAAAATCAGGCATGTGGGTTTCTCTTTTCATGACAACGTAGAGGTTTTTAAGGAAATCATTGACGGTTATGACTGGGATTTATGCCAGATCCAGTACAATTACCTTGACACCGATTACCAAGCGGGACAGGAAGGCCTGAATTACGCTGCAAAGAAAGGCATAAGTGTGGTGATCATGGAACCCCTGAGAGGTGGAAAACTCGCAAATAATGTACCTAAGGAAGCACTGAAGTTGCTAAATACTCTGGGAAGGACAGCGGCATATTGGGCTCTCAGATGGGTCTGGAATCATCCTGAAGTTTCTTTGCTTCTCAGTGGAATGTCAACTCTGGAACAAGTTATAGAGAACATCAAAACGGCAGATGATGGGAAAGAAAATTCTTTTAAAGAGGCAGAGATAGAAATAATTGACAGAGTCAGAAAAATCTTTCTGGACAGGATCAAGATCAATTGTACCGCATGCGAATACTGCCTTCCATGTCCAAATGGTGTAAATATTCCCTACGCCTTTCAGCAATATAACAATGCATTTATGTTCGACGACCTAAAAGGGGCTAAGTGGGCTTATATGAACTTTTCAAAACCCGAACAGAGGGCTTCAAACTGTGTCGAATGTGGTACTTGTGAACCGAAGTGCCCTCAGAACCTCCCGATAATTTCCCTCTTGAAGGAGGTTGCCGCTGTTCTTGAAACCGACTGAAGAATTCAGCCCTTCAGCTTCTTTTCAATGGGAACTTTTTTCAATCTTGCGTAAAGGGGAATCCCTCTCATATAGTTAACCGGGGCTTCCCCTTCAATTAAAGGTCTGGCATATTCTACAAACGCTGATGTCACGCTAAAGCCGTCATATGAAATGAATTCTCCCGGAAGGTATTTCACTGCAGAAGCGACACCGGCAAGTTCGACAGGTTCGTAATGCCTTAAATAAGGAGAATCATTATCCCTTATAATGGAAACCATAATATCGCTCAAACCATCCATGATAGCAAACTTAACCGCCGCTGCTCCGACCTCTATGGCTTCCTGCCAGTCTGTGAGACTTGCGACATGCCTTGAAGATCTCTGAAGGTAATCCGGTAAAGCAGTGTGAACTTTCCTGCCAAGGTGCTGGCGAATTAACTTCTGAAGATATATGCCTATCTTGCCAAGCTGAACATTGCCAAAGGCATCGAGATAATCTTCGGTGGAGATGTAGTTTCCTTCAGAATCCTTCAATGCTTCAGCAGCGACTATGCTACAGTAACCATCTCTTGCTATGACTTCTTCAACCTTGGAGAGGAACTTTTCTTCGTCGAAGGGAACCTCGGGAAGAAGGAAAATCTGAGGGCCACGTTCCCCGTTCATATTTGCAAGAGCTCCTGAAGCGGCAAGCCAGCCCGCATAGCGCCCCATTGATTCAAGAATGAAAACCTGAGTTGAATCAGTATGCATCGATTCCAGATCTCTGGTTGCTTCGAGAATTGAAATGGCTGTGAACTTTGCCGCTGAACCATACCCCGGGCAATGGTCCGTGTGCATCAGGTCATTATCCACGGTTTTGGGAATACCGATGGCTTTAAGATCATATCCAAGCTCTTTTGCCTTTATCGCTATTTGGTGAACTGTTTCCATAGAATCGTTGCCACCGTTGTAAAGAAAATATCCAATATTATGTGCTTCAAATATCTCAAAAAGCCTTTTGAACTCTTCTTCAGTCTTCAGCTTCTTTCTGCAAGAACCAAATATGGCTCCCGGAGTGTATGGTATTCTCTCGATTTCATCCTTAGATTCCCTGGTCAAATCAAAAAGCTTTTCCTTCAAAATACCGCTAATCCCATTCATTCCAGCATAAACTTTTTCAATTTCGGGGTTATTTAGGGCTGCTACAATCGCCCCATAAGCGGAAGCATTTATTACCGATGTAACCCCGCCCGATTGCCCATATATCAAATTCTTTTTGTTCATAAAGAAACCCCCTCATTCTTTGTTTTTGATGATTATAGCACAAAGCGAGGCTGTCAGCTGGTGAAGCGACGGTAAAAGCCGTTGTTGGTTGTGGGTTGTAGGTTGTGCGCAAAACATGTTGGGTACCGAGTTACGTGAGTGTATCAGAAACCGAGTTATGAGTTATGAATGATGAGTTATGAGTTA
>Ga0209834_10000056_pt1 | contig 59039 bp, 57 predicted proteins | sample Mar14236cmmetaG_FD_184134 | JGI IMG/M metagenome (GOLD analysis project Ga0209834, IMG submission 184134) | Marine hydrothermal vent microbial communities from Guaymas Basin, Gulf of California to study Microbial Dark Matter (Phase II) - Marker... ... | reverse complement strand
GAATACTTCGCTGTGCTCAGCATAAACTCCGTTCAAGGCGACAGCCTGCCCAGAGCGATAGCGAAGGGAAGCAATCTGAACTATATCTATCTGAAATTTTCTTTATTTCAATCAAGTTTTAGAGCACTAATAATTGCTGTTCATGGATCACCTAAAAAGTGATTTTCAGTGCAGAAAAGATTTATTTAAGATTGCTTCGGGAAAATCACCCTCGCAATGACAGATCTGGGCAAAGGAAAAACGTCCCCCTTCGGGGACGTTTTTCCTTACATAGAGTGATTATGAACGGGAAGAAGACTCTCAGGACTTTAGTCATTTACTTTCACGGTATCACAAAAATTCCAATCACAGGATCATGATCAGATTTGTGGATAAAACCTTCCCCATCTGAAAGGGGCAGGGGATAATCAGCGTTGCAGTGCAGCACACTCAGCTCAACCAGGTATGCTTCCAGGTTCTCATTCACCAGGATATGGTCCAGAACCTGGGAGGCTCCCTGATAAACATAGCTGTAGCGTTCCTCTGGTTCCAGCCAGTCAAACAGATTGATCAATCCGGTTTCTTCCAGCGTTTGCAGGGGTAGGGATCCGTAGTATGAATTCAGATCTCCCATAACCACCAGAAAGGCTTCTGGATCTTCCAGAAGGAGCTCCTGCGCAATCTCTGCATTCCAGGCGGCCTGGGCATTACGTCGGGGTTCTGTGGCCTTTTCTCCGCCGCTCATGCTGGTAAAGTGATTGTTGAGGAAATACAAGCTTGCGTCTGATCCTTCCAACTCGACTTTGATCATCAATGGCGGACGGCTGGTTATATTGCCGGGGGCAGGGTATTGGACAGTAGCCCTGATCGCGGCTTGATCGCCCCGTACCAGATATCCAACATCAATGCCCCGGCTGTCAGTTCCCTCTATCAGTGCAGCCTGATAATCATACTCAGCCAGCAGGGGGTCAGCTGCGATATCTTCCAGGATCTCAAGATTCTCGACTTCCTGGAAACCGATCACTGTGGGGAAAGCCGCAGCCTGAATAGTCTGGGCTACTCGCGAGATGCTCAGTTTATACTCACTGACCTTGGGCAGAGGTGGGCTGCTGGGGTGGGGAACGGTAAAATCAAACAAGTTTTCCACATTCCAGGTCATGATGCTGAAACTGCCTGATTCCAGGGTCTCCAGGGGCTTGATTTCCGGGAGCTGGTTCTGGATAGCATAGGCAGCAGTGGGCTCGATCTTGTAATTACCAAATGAATAAGACAAAACGCCCACTAACCCAGAGACAGTATCTCCCACAGCAGTTACTATTTCCTGGTTGTCACGATTCTCGTGGATTTCGTTGCTGCCATCATCTACATGGATTAACATGCCGTGGTCCTGACCCTGCCAGACGCGGGCCAGGTTATGTTTGGGAAGGACCAACGAATATTCTCCGTAGCGCGTAGTTGGTCCTACAACCAGGGCGGAACTCGTTACGGATACCAGACTGCCCTCCAGGGCTTCATAATAATCCTGGCTTTCCGTATCATTCACTGGTGGATCCAAAGCTGTCGGGATTGGAATAAAACTGCTTCCAATAACGCTAACATTGGCTGGTGTAGAGATCTCCAGCTGGGTTTCCTGGAAAGCTTCCCGAACCCGGCCGGTAACTGAGACAAGATCTCCGGCAGCGACATCAGGTAGGATTGCCCCTGTACTGATGAACAAACCCGGAGATGTAGTGGGATCATTATCAGTGTTCAATTCCTGGATCCAGAAACCCTCCAGTTCGGGGAATATCCCGGTGACAACGCCTTCTGTTGTGATTTTGGAAAGAACATAGGGAGAACGGGCTTCCTTGCCCTGGACTGCCCAGATGGGAACTGATTCCCCGGAGAAAGTATAGGTTTCGATCCCTCCGGCAGCTTCAGGGTAGTTATCGGATGTGACCTGGTAAGTTCCAAAGCTCACATATTCTGTGCTGTTTTGAAGCCTTGCCTGGAATTCTAGATTGATCTGCTCTCCCTCACCGTTCATTTCTGCGATCTCCCACATCACAGTATTCCCTTCTAATCGGCCGTTATTCAGAATTTCGACTACTTCCAACCCGGGATCAAGAGGCGCCTGAACGAGCAAATTTGTGTCATTCTTGTCTGCGCGATTGATCACTGTATAAATAACATTGAAAGGGTCTCCGGAAATGGCTGTTGTGGGCGGCTGAGCCTGGATGTAAAGACCTGGTGGATAAACCCTGACCAGGTCACTCTGCAGCCTGGGGTAAATCCGCAGGCTGCCATCTAACAACTCCATGATGCCTGTGATCTGGTAATGCTGTTCGGATTCGATTTCTTCGATAGTGATGCCTGTTTCTTTGTCAATATACAGCGTGACAAGGTTGCCGGACTCATCAAACAGATCGATATCAAAGCTGTAGGATAACTCTTCCACCCGGGCCACCTGGCCCTCGACTTCTACTAGCCGTCCAGGGAAATATTCTGATTCCGTATTGATCGTTTCCAGGGCTGTAGTTTCAGGCGGGCGGACGCTGTTCTGGTTGCCAACCTCAAGAATTTCAACCAGGTCTTCCGAGGAAGGGATAAGTTCGATCGAATCCCTGTATAATTCAATTTTTCCACGCACCCGGACCCTGGATCCCAAGGGGACAACAAGCGAGTTTCCGGCGCCGGAGACATAGACCTGCACACCACCGCTGTCGTCCTCAACATAAAATTTAGCTCCGCTTCCGGCAAAAAACCCACCCACGTACATGGTGCTGATGCCTTCAACTACCACCTCTTTATCAATTAATTCCCTGGCTGTGCTGATTGGGATAGCTCCTCCCCCGATCTTGCCATAAAAAGGAGCAGCGAAAGCAGGCAGGGCCCAATTTCCAGCTACAAGGTAAACATTTCGGAAAACATATCCGCTGAATGTAAACTCGGCCTTAAGTGGAATGGAGCCAACGAATGTTTCGCCCTCATTGATGGAGGATATTCTGGTTGTGATCAGATTCTCCTCCTGCTGGAATTGAGCCCCATTTTCCTGTAAACCGATATGATCCGGGAGGGGGATGGTCAGCAGGAGATTATTTAGTTCCTTCCCTGTTTGATTATGGATCTGGAATTCAACTATGAACTCTTCTCCTGGATTGATCTGATAGGGGAAGCTAATATCAAGCCCCAGCTGATCTGCTAATTCGTGATTAACCGAGCTGCCAGTGTTCATCAGGGACGGGGTGCTGTTGAGTGAGAAATCAAGGCCATTATCGTTTGTGTCACCGCCCCCGCTTGACAGACCATCAGGGGATCGCTGCAAAGATAATCCAGGCTGCATTTCAAGAGCAGGATGACTTTCGATCATAGCTGTTGGGCCGCTGCCCCAGCTGAGTGAATCGACCACCTGGCTGTCTTTCCGGAGAGAGAGTCCGCCCCGGCTGGGGACCAGCGGTTGATTGAAATTTCCATCAGGCTGGATCGGAAAGAGTTGATCTGCCTGGATCAGGGCGTAATAACCCAGGGGCGGGACCATCGTTTCCTCTGTCCATTGAAAGAGAATGATCTCCTCACTGGAATCTTTCAACTGGTACCAGAGTGTATATCCATTCAGGTCAGCGATTGTAGTGCCGCTATTATAAAGCTCGACAAAGTCGGCCTGGTTATTACCTTCTATACCGCTAAACACCTCGCTGATCAGGATCTTAACAGGGACTTTTTCAAGTGAAGAAGACTGGCCGCCAGCCTGTTCTGAACCTTTACAACTTGTGATCAACAATAGGAGCAAAATCCAAAGCAGGTTTTTATATTTATTCATCATATCCTCTCCACTGATCGACTTTTACATCTTTCCTAGGATTGTACTTCCCTACCTGTTTATTCGCCAATAAATATCTTAGGCTTTCCTAATTGTTATTCCTTTTTATTAAAAATGATTCAATCTAAATGCCATGCTGGCTAGGTCATGCTAAAATAAAGGAGAAGGATTAATTATTGAAGGAGGATATTTGTGTTGGTTTTGATTCGCGGTGGTGGTGATCTGGCCAGTGGTGTAGCAGTTCGTTTACACCATTCTGGTTTTGAAGTAATGATCACTGAACTGCCAAAACCCCTGGTCGTTCGCAGAACGGTTTCCTTTGCAGAAGCAGTCACTGATGGAAGCAAGGAAGTTGAAGGCATTACTGCCGTTTTGGTCCGGAACCCTGATGATGTTAAAGAAGTTGTCCGGGCCGGAAATATCCCTGTTTTGGTGGATCCAGACTTGGCTTCCCTGAAAGTAGTTAGGCCGGATGTTGTGGTGGATGCCCGGATGCGTAAAAAACCACCATTAGAAGGCAAAGAAATAGCCACATTAGTGATAGGATTGGGACCTGGCTTTATTGCTGAGGAGAACTGCCACGCGGTTATTGAAACCAATCGAGGTCATAACCTGGGCCGGGTCATATGGGTTGGTCCACCACAGGAAGATACCGGTATTCCGGGCGAAGTTCACGGCTTTGCTTCAGAACGTGTTCTGCGGTCTCCGGAGGATGGAAAACTGGTCAGCGGAGCAAAAATTGGAGGCCAGGTCAAGAACGGAACAGTTATAGCTCTGGTTGGCAGCCAGGCTGTCTTGGCTCCCTTTGATGGTGTGTTGCGGGGATTGATGAAGCCCGGCTCCCAGGTAACAAAGGGGATGAAGATCGGCGATGTCGATCCTCGGGATGACCCCACAATTTGTTCTCTCGTTTCGGATAAATCCCGGGCTATCGGGGGAGGAGTGCTGGAAGCAATTCTAGCCTGCCCGGATCTAAGGTCTGGATTATGGATCTAAATCATAGATTCCGATTAGATCATAATTCAAAAATCGCCCTGGTAGGATCGGGCGGAAAAACCACCCTGATGTTCCAACTGGCCCGGGATTTTGGAACACGGGTCATTTGCACGACTACAACTCACCTGGCTCTGGACCAATTGAATGCTGCCGATCAGTACTGGGTTTTGAACGAACCTGGTGATCTGCCAGATGCAGCTGATGAACTGTCTGGAAAAATCCTGCTTTTTACCGGACCGCAGGTAGAAGCCGATCGAGTTGGCAGTCCGGCTCCGGAAATTCTGGAAAGGTTGAAAGAACTGGCTCAGGTGTGGAACTGCCCGATGATCATCGAGGCTGATGGTGCCAGAAAGCTGCCTATCAAAGCCCCTGCAGAACATGAGCCGTCCATACCAGATTTTATAGACACCGTAATCACTGTGATCGGCCTGTCCGGTCTGGGAAAACCGCTTACTGAAGAATGGGTCCACCGGCCGCAGATCTATTCAGCTCTTGTTGACCTCCCCCTGGGTGCCAGATTGGAAAGTGAACACCTGGTCAAAGCCCTGACTTCTCCCCGGGGAGGTTTGAAGAATATCCCGGCGGATGCCAGGAAGATCCTGCTTATCAACCAGATCGACAGTTTCCCAAATTGGAAAACATTTTATTCCCATATAGATACCCTGCTGGCAACTTACTCAACTGTAGCTTTCTCTGTTCTGGAAGACCAGATGTTGTTAGAGGTCCATGAAAAGATTGCCGGGATTGTATTGGCTGCCGGAGGCTCTTCCCGGTTTGGAGAGCCAAAACAACTCCTGGATTGGTTTGGGGAACCCCTGGTGAAATTTGTCGCTGAAAATGTTAAGGCTGCTGGTTGTAGCCCGGTAGTGGTAGTTACCGGAGCAGACCATGATAGTGTTTCCCGGGCGTTGAATGAAGCCCAGGTCGAAGTCGTCTGTAATACAAGCTGGCAGGTGGGGCAGAGCACTTCAGTTAGGGCCGCTATCCAGTCGCTCCCGGGAGATATTGGTGCGGCAATTTTTAACCTTGTAGACCAACCTCTCATACCTGTTGAGCTGATTACAGCTCTCCGAAAAAGACATGCCAGGAATCCAGCTTCGATTATCCTGCCAGTTATTGATGGAAAACCGGCTAATCCTGTGCTCTTCGACCGGCGTGTGTTCACTGATCTGGAAGAATTGGAGGGAGATGTTGGCGGTAGGGCGTTATTTGATAAATACCAGCCCAGTTCCATTCCCTGGAATGATCCTAAAAGTCAGATGGACGTAGATACCCCAGAAGATTACCAAAAGATCCGTTTTGCAAATGGATCCGGGGATTGATTTAAGGTTCCCTGCATATAAGTTTCGGAAATTGCTTTATAGTACAATTTCATTAGGAATAGTATTTCCCCAGGATGACTGCCCATTTACTGGTGAATAAATCATATAAAGGGAATTATTCTCTTCAGAATAATAAAAGTGAGAGAAAATGGCTGATGATGTCATACGGACTTTCATTGCAGTAGATCTGCCGCCCAGTGTGCTGGATGCTTTGGGCCAGATCTCATCCCAGCTGCAGGAAAAAATGTCTGCGACGCCGGTCCGTTGGGTCGATTTTACAAAAATGCATCTGACGTTGAAGTTTCTGGGTGATATATCCGCAGAAAACATTGCCATGGTGGAAAAGATCATCCAATCAGAGGCTTCTAAGAGGCAGGTAATGGAGATCGGGATTGGCGGCATTGGGGCCTTCCCCAAAGAGCGCCATCCCCGGGTGATCTGGATCGGTGTGGAAGCACCGGCGGATCTTTTTGATCTCAGGCGCGGGATAGAAGATGGTGTGGCTCGCTTGGGTTATAACTACGATAAATATGATTTCACACCCCATCTGACCCTGGGGAGGATCTCCCGTAAGGCATCAGCCCGGGATGTCAGAACAGTTGGAAACGTCCTGCATGATTTCCAGGTCGGATTCATTGGAGTGGCCAGGATCGAAGCTGTACACTTGTATCGTAGTGATCTAAAACCAGAAGGGGCGGAATATACCCGGCTCTTCTCTGGTAAATTAACTGAACAGGATGGGGCAGGTCCTTAGTGTGGATTATTTGCGAGGTGAATTCTGGAAACTAGGAAAGTAGCGGACTTTATTGTCCAAGTATTAGATGACAAGAAGGGGGAAGACATCCATCTGTTGGATATTCACGAACAATCGATCTTGGCAGACTATTTTGTGATTTGCTCTGGGACCAGCTCTCGGATGGTTAATGGGCTGATGTCTGAGGTTGAGGATGAGGTCAAGAAGAAGTTCGGTTTAAATGCCCGCCTGGAAGGTGAACCCAATTCCGGTTGGATGCTGGCAGATTACGGATCTGTGATCGTGCATATCTTCTCTCCGGCTAAACGAGGGTTTTACAGTCTGGAAGAGCTGTGGTCCGAAGCGAAGACGATCTTGCGTTTGGTATAAGAAAAGAATAGTGATCAGTATTCAGATCCGAGTAAAAGAGTCTGTTAACTGATCACTGATTACTGAGTACTTTTTTTAAATAGGTCCCTTTCCTTTGATCTCCTTCTCTTAAAGCACTCCCTTAACCATGCCACCGTCCACCTGCAGCATTACCCCTGTGATATAAGCGGCGGCGGGCGATAACAGGAACGCTGCCGCCCGGCCGATCTCATCCGGGGAAGCCATTCGTCCCAGGGGGCATTCGGCCATGATTATGTCCATTTCCTTTTCCATTGTGGAGCCGCTTTGCTCCGCTCTGAATTCCAATATCTCCTGGACGCGTTCAGTTTTGGTCCAACCAGGCAGGATCGAGTTGAACCGGATCCCGTCAGGACCCAATTCCAGGGCCAGGGATTTGGTCAAACCCACTGTGGCGGCCCGGATGCTGTTAGAAAGGACCAGGTTAGGGATAGGCTGCTTGACGGAGTAAGACGTTATAGTCAGCACACTGGCCGAGCTGGATTCCCTCAGATAGGGCAGGGCAGCCCGAATCAGGCGAACATGGCTTAAAAATACCAGGTTTGTGGCGTTCTGCCAAACCTCTTCAGAATGGGCTTCAAATTTCCCAGAAGGAGGACCGCCGGTATTGGTGACCAGCAGATCCAATCCGCCCATTATCTCTGCTGCTTTTTTGATCAGATCCAGGGCTCCCTCAGCACTGGCTACATCTCCTGCCAAATAGCCAACCTCGGCCCCTGTTTCACTTTTCAGGAGCATAGAAGAATCTTTGAGGCGTTGTTCTTCCCGGCCATTGATAACTACCCGGCAGCCTTCTTCTGCCAGAATCCTGGCCGCGGCAAATCCCAATCCCCGGCTGGAACCAGATAGAAAGGCTTTTTTCCCTTTTAATAATAGATCCATAATTCCTCCTTAGATCAGTTCGATCTGGTCCTGGATGATGGGTAGGTGGGGGTAATGATTTTCTATCCAGGTCACCACTTTCTGTAAACTTCGCTGTGTATGGGCTCCGCTATTGCTGAGATAAGTGCATCCTATCATGGCTTCCTGCCAGCGGTCCTGGTAATCGAGCTCTGCAACTGAAACGTTGAATTCCCTCTGCAGTCGGGTGATGAGCGGTTTTAGTTGGCTTCTCTTCTCCTTCAAGGAAGCACAAGCGGGGATGCTCAAGTGCAGTGTCAACAATCCAATAGCCATTTACTGCTTCGCCCTTTTTGGGGGAGAGTGTTCGGTCCAGTCTGGATGGCTGTATTGGTCTGATTCCAGCTCCAGGGCTTGATCCATTTCTTCAGGAGATAATTCTCCTTCTACCAGGTTCAGTTTCAGAACCCGGGAAAAACTGTCAGCCACTATCCTGGCAGCAATATCCCAGCTGATCTCAACCCCCAGGGCGTCATATACCGTGACAGCCTTTTGAAGCAATACTTCACCGGCTTGCCGGCGCTCCGTGTCCGTCGGGTATTGCAGAGCTTTTGTAACCCGGGTCAGATCGCCGATCAGTGGCAGGCTGCCGTGCTGCAGCAGGCTTGTTTTTTTTCGGGCCTGGGCACTGCCGATGATCTTCTTTCCATCCACTGTGATCTCAAAATTAGAGGGGTTCTCAAAACAAACAGGCTGGTGATGCGCTTCAGGATTCTTTCCAGTATGCACTTCCACAGGTAATCCCAATTGAGATAGAGCTTCGAATAAAGCTTGTGAGATATGCTGGTAGCTATCCATCAGACTGCCTGCCAGACGGGGGTCGCTCTTGGGTCCGATCACTGCATATGTCAGCTCATCAGTATGAAGGATAGCTCGACCACCTGTTGGCCTCCGAACAACATCCCATCTCTTGGCTGTGAGCTGATCTGTATCAACATCAGAGTAGGCCTGGCTGTATCCCAATGATAAACAGGGTGGATCCCAGCGGTACAGCCGCAAGGTGGGGAGAGATTTTCCATTTTCCACTGCAGCCAGGATGGCTGAATCTATAGCCATATTCATTGCTCCGGGTAGAGGGTCTGAGCGGATCAGGCGCCAGGTGGTCAGTGGGAGGGTCTCGGTCATTGGGAGAATTATAGCGTATCCACCCTGAAAAGCCCTAATTCCAAACCCTGGGGATCGGATTATTTTTACCTCTGCTGATCTAAAAAAACAGGTCAGGTGGGGGATTAAGGCCAAAAACGGCTTACTTTTTTGTAAATACACCCCATTAAAGTGGTTTTTTCCTTGCAAAAAACAGCACTTTCATATATACTGTGGGTAAATAGTGGGTGAAAGTGGTAAATAGTGGTTCGCCGGGAAACCGGCGATCTGTGTTTAATAAGGGAACCGAACATATGTTCTTAGGACAATATCGGCACTCTTTGGATGACAAAGGCAGAATGATTGTACCGGCCCGTTTCAGGGATATGCTGGAAGGTCCGATCTATTTAACCCAGGGTTTTGATCAAAATCTGAGGGTACTGCCAGAAGCCGCTTTTGTATCCATATACGAAAGAGTCACGGAAATGAGTTCGACAAATCCCACGGCGCGCCAGCTTCGGCGTCTGATCTTCTCCACTGCCCAGCAGGTGGATATAGACAGCAATGGGCGCATCCTGATCCCCAAATATCTAAGGGATGTTGCCAGCCTGTCCGCAGAAGCGATTGTCGTGGGAGTTGGGGAAGCGCTGGAAATCTGGTCTCCTGAAGCCTGGGATTCTCAGAACCTGCTTCTTCAGGATGCCGAATCCAACGCAGAAAGATTCGCTGCCTTGGATATTTAGGAAAACCAATGCAGCATATACCTGTCCTTTTCCATGAAGTATTAGATGTCCTAAATCCAGTTCCTGGCGGTTTATATGTAGATGGCACCATAGGGGCAGGAGGGCACAGCCGGGGAATCCTGGAAAGAAGTTCTCCAGACGGGCAGCTGATAGGTATTGATCGGGATCCGGCAGCACTGGCCCTGGCAGGAAGTAATCTAGCCGAGTTTTCAGATCGGGTCACATTGATTCATGGTTCTTATGTTGAGTTGGTTTCGCACCTTAACAACAGAAATTGGCATACAGTCGACGGTATATTGATCGATCTAGGCTTATCGACCATGCAGCTGGATACACCGGAAAGGGGATTTTCTTTCCGCTTCGACGCTCCTCTGGATATGCGATTTGATCCTGACCAATCATTTTCAGCTGCTGATCTGGTAAATGAATATACCAGAGAAGAATTAGCTGAAATCATCTTTACTTATGGAGAGGAAAAATTTTCCAGGAGAATTGCCGATGCGATCATTGCTAACCGCCCTCTTGCTACGACAAAGGAATTAGCAGAGTTAATTAAAGGCGTAGTACCTTATACAAGGTCAAAGATACATCCTGCGACAAGAACCTTCCAGGCGCTGAGAATTGTCGTAAATAATGAGCTGAATGCCCTTGAGGTATTTTTACCCGCGGCGCTGGAAGTATTAAAGCCAGGAGGACGGTTGGCAGTTATTGCTTTCCATTCATTGGAAGACAGGATTGTAAAAAGATATTTCCGCGAGGAAAGCAAGGATTGTATTTGCCCCCCAGAGATCCCGATTTGTGTGTGTAGTCATAAGGCAAAGATCAAAGAGATATCCCGACGTCCCATTCGTCCCGAGGATAGCGAAATTGATGGAAATCCCCGGGCCAGAAGCGCTAAACTGCGAGCAGTAGAAAAAATTTTTTAGATTGAGTGGCACAGGGCTTGCAATTAATTAAAGGAAACTTTGCAAGCGCAGAGAGGAAATCAACCAGGCATTAATTATGACAGAATCCTTGAACCAGGCCTTCTCAAATTCGCCCCGGCGCCAAAAGCTTCAGATCATTGGCAGCGTTTTTATGGCGATAGTGATAGCTGCGGTAATGTTGATCCTTTATTTGGTAGTTTCGGCCAGAGTAGTTTCCGTGGGAAGGCAGCTTCAGCAAGCTAAAGATGAAATTGACCAGCTTGTATATCAGGGCGTGAACTACCGCAACCAGATAGCTCAACTTTCACGGTTTGATGTGATGGAAGAAAAAGCCAAAGAGATGGGCTTCCGGCCCCCTTATCCGGGAGAGGTATTTTATGTACCGGTGCCGGGATACAAACTGGGACCTGAGACTCATGTTGAGATCGAGCAGGATACCCGTCCAGCGGTGATCAATGTGAATTTGTTGGAATATCACCAAAGTTTGTTCGAATGGATAGGGGAGCAGATGAATAATATTTTGCGACCCTTTGAGGGTTTATGAACGAAAAAACCACTTACAACTGGCGTTTTAGTACCATCGCGGTGTTGTTCAGCCTGTTTGGGCTGGCCATCATTGCGCAGATGGTGCGCATTCAGTTGACTGTCAATAGTGGAGATCTGCCAAGCCCCAGTTTACTAGGACAGTGGGAGACAGCAGCTTCCCGGCGAGGATTGATCCTGGATCGCAACGGCCATCTGCTGGCAGGAAATCAAACAGTGTATGTGGTGGATGTCAATTTCAGTGATTTTTATCAGCCAGACGAGATCGAAGAAGTAAATATGCTGGCTGATCTGGCAATTGAAGTATTTGGGATAAATAATCAATATTTGCTGGAGTTCCTGCAGCAAGAACCCCGGCCATTAACTAAAAATATCACCGTTGAGCGTTTCGCCTCCCAGGAGGACCTGCTCAATTTCCTGGCTCTTGTTGAGAACTATTCCGCGGGGATTCCGCGGGAGCTGATTGATGGAGAACAATCAGAAGAGATCGATATCTCGCTTGAGGAAAGAGTTGAGGTGATAGATTGTTCCCATTTAATCCGGGTGAGCTGTACACCTCACCTGGTCCGGTCCTACCCCGAAGGGAAATTGGCATCAAATATTATTGGATTTGTAATGAGAGATACCAAAAAGGGCCAGTTGGGCATAGAAGAAAAATATGATTCTACGCTGTTCGGCAATGACCGGACCCTGTGGGCTTTGTGGGATCCTCATAAAGCAGACCAGGCCCCGGATCCGGATCATGGCGCTAATATTATCCTGACCATTGACAGTGTGCTTCAGGCTGATGTTGAGAATATTCTTGATAAAACCATCAAGAAAACAGGCGCCCTGGCAGGTACTGTAATCATAATGAACCCACAGAATGGGGAAATCCTGGCCATGGCTTCCTCCCCCCGGGCGGATATCAACCAGTATTGGTCTGAGGATTACCTGGATATTATCAATAACCACGAGAATGTGTTCAATTATGCAATCAAGTCTTATGAACCGGGCTCGGTTGTGAAAGTATTGACCATGGCCGCCGCATTGGATGCAGGAGTCGTGGAACCAAACACTGAATTCATTGACGAAGGTGAGATCGAGATCGGCGGCGTAACCATCAAGAACTGGAATGAAAAAGCTTGGGGACCCCAGAATATGACATCCTGTCTGCAGAATTCCCTGAATGTCTGTCTGGCCTGGGTGGCCACCGAGCTGGAGTCTGAGCAGTTTTATAACTACTTCCAGGATTTTGGTTTTGGTCAGATGACCGGCATAGAGCTCTCGGGAGAAGCTCCCGGGTTGGTAAAAAGCTATTGGAGCCCGGATTATACACGTTCCGAACTGGGAACCAATGCTTTTGGACAGGGCATTGAGATCACTCCCATGCAAATGGTGAAAGCAATCTCCGCTATTGCCAATCATGGCGAAATGGTGGCCCCTCGTATCGTCCACTCAATTTTGGATGATGGCTACCGGTATACACCACCAAAAACTGTGGTGGGGCATCCGATCACCGCCGAAACTGCCCAGATATTGACCGATATGCTTCAGGAGTCCCTTCAGAACGAAACCTCCCTGGCGTTGGTTCCAGGATACAGCCTGGCAGGAAAAACTGGCACAGCAGAAATTTATGTCCCAGGACAAGGATATAAAAGCACAGCGACTAACACATCATTTGTTGGATGGGGACCTACTGATGATCCCCAGTTCCTGGTTTATGTTTGGATCTCCAAACCATCCGCATCCATTTGGGGTTCGGAGATTGCAGCGCCGGTATTTAGAAAAGTTGTCGAGAAGTTAGTCATTCACCTTGGCATCCCGCCGGATGCCGTAAGAGTGGCTTTAGAGGAATAGATCGATGATTACTTTGGGTGTGGTACTTGAGGTCCTGACAGGAAAATCGCCCCACTGGGCAGATCTGATCATTGCTGATGTGGGCATAGATTCCCGCACCCTGATACCTGGATCCATGTTTGTAGCTCTGCAGGGAGAAACCGCTGATGGCCATGATTATGTCAGCAATGCTTTTGAAAATGGAGCTTCTTTTGCGTTGATCGATCGGGCGATTGATCCTCAGATCAGGGTCATTGATTGCCGGCCGGGGTCGGACTCGGATTTGGATCAGGAAGTTGAAGTGCCTTTTTGCCTTCAGGTCGAAGACACATTGGCAGCGCTTCAGCAAGTGGCTGGAGAATGGCGAAAACGGCTGGACCTGCGGGTGATCGGTATCACAGGCAGCGTTGGTAAATCCACCACGAAGGAACTTACCACGACCGTATTAAAACAGCGCTACCGAACATTGAAGAATCCGGGTAATTTGAATAACGAGATTGGTTTACCAATGACCCTCTGGCGATTAAGTGAAGGGCATCAGCGGGCAGTGCTGGAGATGGGTTTTTATGTACCTGGAGAGATTGAATTCCTGTGCAACCTGGCCCAACCCGCGGTGGGTGTATTGACGACAATTGGTACTGTGCATGCAGAGCGAGCGGGTTCCCAGGATGAAATTGCCCGCGGGAAATCAGAATTGGTTCAGGCTTTACCGCCGGGACCTGAAGGTGTAGCAATCCTCAACTATGACGATGAACTGGTCCGCGCTATGGCAGACCAAACTCAAGCCAGGATCTTTTATTATGGATTGAGTCCAGATGCTGATCTTTGGGCTGATGAGGTAGAAGGATTAGGTTTGGAAGGTATCAAGTTCAGATTAAATTATCAGGGAGAAAGTATCTATCTTAAAGTTCCTCTGATTGGCAGGCACTCTGTCCACACAGTCCTGAGGGCAGCTGCTGTAGGGTTGGTAGAAGGGCTCTCCTGGGATGAGATCGGACGGGGTTTGCGTTCAGAACATACCCAGCTGCGGCTGATCGCAGTCCGATCTTCCAATGGAGCCTTGATTCTGGATGACACCTACAATGCGTCACCAAAATCGATGCTTGCGGACCTCAACCTGCTGGAAGATATGGACGGCCGCAAGGTTGCTGTTCTGGGAGATATGCTGGAACTGGGCCGTTATGAACATCAGGGTCACATGAAAGTTGGGATCCGGGCTGCCGAGGTGGCAGATGTACTGGTAACAGTTGGCGAGAGAGCAGAGATCATCGCCAGGGCAGCAGCTGAAAACAGGCTGGATCAGAAGAAAATTCATTCTTTTGCAGGGAGTACCGATGTGATCTCCTTTTTGAACGAGTTTTTACAGGAAAATGATGTTGTCTTAGTCAAAGGATCGCGAGGTATGCGAATGGATAAAATAGTAGCCGCCCTGGAGGTCGGATCATGAATAATACCTCGATGGCCCTGGCCCTATCAGCCTTTTCTTTCTTATTAACTGTGATTTGGGGCCAGCCCCTGCTCAGAGTTTTGAGGATGCTGAAAATTGGTGAACATATACGGGTAGATGGACCGAAAAGTCATCTCTCAAAATTGGGTACTCCCACAATGGGCGGGGTTTTGATCCTGTTCCCGGTAGCCTTGTTGACCATCCTGTTCAACGCGGTGAAAGTATTTGGGGTATCGGTTTTCGGGAACTCGACCCTGGTCCCATTGATCGCATTTACAGCTTTTGCCTTGATCGGCTCTATTGATGATTGGTTTAGTTTGAGGGAAATTCGGGATGGAGATGGGCTCTCCGCCCTTGCTAAACTTATTCTGCAGTTAGTGATATCTATCGCCACCGTTTTGGTGCTGAGGCTGATGTTGAAAGTTCCGGAACTGTACCTCCCGGGGATTGATTTTGAGATCCGGCTGGGATTCTGGTATTTCCCGGTCGCAGTGATAGCGATTGCAGGTTTTTCAAACGCGGTTAACTTCACCGATGGTTTGGACGGGCTGGCGGGGTTGATCTCCGCAACAGCTTTTGCAGCTTACGGGGCGATTGCCTTGATCCAGGGACAGATCTTCCTGGCCAGATTTTGTTTTATCCTGGTCGGAGCTATTTTCGGATTCCTGTGGTTCAACGTACACCCGGCCGAGCTTTTTATGGGAGACACCGGGTCCCTCGCTCTGGGCGCAACCCTGGCTGTAGTGGCATTGATGACCGGGCAGTGGGCGGTTTTGCCGATCATCGGCATAATCCCGCTCAGTGAATTATTAAGTGTAGTGATCCAGGTGGTTTTTTTCAAACTTACCAAAGGACGGCGGATATTTAAGATGACGCCGCTTCATCATCATTTTGAATTATTGGGTTGGAGTGAGACCCAGATCGTTCAGCGTTTCTGGTTAATTGGGTTAGTAGCAGGTTTAATAGGCGTGGCGCTGTCATTGGTCTGATGAAAAAAGATTATCGAGGTAAACACCTGGTGATTTTGGGAGCTGCCCGACAGGGATTGGCTCTGGCAAAATACCTCAGAACTCATGGGGCAATAGTATCAGTTACAGATAGGAAGGGTGCAAAAGTGCTTCAAGACTTAATTAGCAATTTTCAGGAAGATGAGATCAATTGGGTTCTTGGTGGACACCCGATTGAGCTTCTTGACGGGGCGGATTATCTATCATTATCCGGCGGTGTTCCTTTAACGATTCCACTGGTGCAGGAAGCGCTTATCCGGAGTATCCCGCTCACGAATGATTCCCAGATCTTTCTGGAAATGGTTCCCTGCCCGGTGATCGGTATCACAGGGTCGGCTGGAAAAACTACTACAACAATGTTGGTTGGCAAAATAGCAGCTGTTGCATTAGGTGATTCTCGAAGTTGGGTAGGCGGAAATATTGGCAATCCCTTAATCAGTGATGTGGATCAAATGGAACAGGATCATATCGCTGTCATGGAATTGTCCAGCTTCCAGCTAGAACAAATCAATACTTCCCCGAAAATTGCCTGTATTCTCAACATCACTCCCAATCACCTGGACCGGCACGGCACAATGCAGGCTTATACTCGCGCAAAAGCCCGGATCCTGGCAGATCAATCAGAGTCCGATATTGCTGTACTGAACCGGGAAGACCCTGGATCATGGGCGCTGCACAGCGAGGTGCGGGGCCAGTTGATCAGTTTTGGCCGCCAGAAACCTGATAAGCAAGTTGGGACGTATTTGGATGAAGATTGGATTTGTTATTGGGACGGGGAATGTTCCAGCCAGTTGATCCCCGTCAACAGCATTAACTTAAGAGGAGCTCATAATCAAATGAATGTGTTGGCAGCCTGTGCCATCGCTGCCGCTGCTGAGTTTCCGGTAAAGGCCATGCTTGAGGGTGTCAAAGCCCTGGAAGGTGTGCCCCACAGGTTGGAGCTAGTTCGAAACTGGGGTGGGGCGCTCTGGGTGAATGATTCCAAAGCTACTACCCCAAAGGGCTCGATTGCAGCATTGAACTCATTTCAGGAACCGATGATCTTGCTGGCAGGCGGCCGAGACAAAGACTTACCGTGGCAGGATTTCTCGAGGTTTGTATTGGATCGGGTCAGGTATCTGATCCTTTTCGGCGAAGCTGCTGATTTGATCGAATCTTCCCTGGCTGCTGAACTGGGAGAAGGACAGGAGATGCTTCCTTACCGAAAATATTCTGGACTGGAAGAAGCTGTCCTGGCTGCAGCAGAGATTTGTGAAAAAGGAGATGTGGTATTGCTCTCACCAGGCGGAACAAGTTTTGATGAATTTATTGATTTCGAAGAAAGAGGAGAGAAGTTCAGATTATGGGTAAACGAACTGAACTGAAACCTGATCCAGCTGGACTGGACCTGGTAATTGATATTCCGTTTTTGAGCATTGTGGCCGCACTGCTTGTATTTGGGCTGCTGATGCTCTATTCCGCATCCTGGGATATCTCCTGGAGAGTTTCAAACGATGTCAATTCCTTTTTCCTGCGCCAGTTACTATGGTTGGTCCTTGGTCTGGGAGTTGCTATCTTCCTTTATTTTATGGATTACCACCGCTGGGCGAGAAACCGTTTGGCCATCCTGGCAATTGCAGGCACAATCGCTCTGTTGGTGCTGGTCTTATTCATTGGCGACCGCTCAATTTTCGGTGGGAAGTCAGTTCAGCCATCTGAGTTGGCCAAACTGACCATTGTTATATACCTGGCGGTATGGCTTGAAGCTAAAGGTGACCTGATCAAAAAATTCCACTTTGGTTTGATCCCCCTGGCAGTGATCCTGGGGTTGGTCGGAGGTTTAATTGCCATCCAGACTGATGTCAGCGCCGCGGTGACGATCTTTGCCCTCGGTTTGCTGCTATTTTATATGGCTGGCGGATCTTTAATGCAGATCTTGATATTGCTGGTGATATCCATGAGTATGGGCGCAGGATTGGTAGCTTTGAAAAAACCAGAGGTTTACCAACGTATCGCAGATTTCTGGGTGGGTATCAGGGATATCAATACCATTGGTTCAGAGCAGATTACAAAATCATTCACAGCCTTTATGGATGGCGGCTGGTTTGGTGTAGGACTTGGTAGAGGTGTGGCCAAGCTGGTTCTGCTCCCTGTTCCCCATACAGATAGTATTTTCGCTGTTGTAGGCGAAGAGCTGGGATTCGTTGGTTCAGCAATATTGGTTGTCTTATATGCTTTGCTGCTCTGGCGGGGCATGATAATTGCCAAAAAGGCCCTCGACGGATTGGGAACACTCCTGGTAGCCGGGCTGGTATTTTGGATTGTATTTGAAGCTTATGTGAATATCGCCGTCATGATCGGGCTTCTGCCGGTAGCTGGTAACCCGCTCCCATTTATGAGCCAGGGAGGATCCAATCTGGTGGTTACCTTGTCGGCGATCGGAATCATCCTGGGTGTTGCCAGGATGGCAGAAATGGAACGCAGAAAACAAGAAAGGAGGTCTTTAGGTGCGGTTGTTGATTTGCGCGGGCGGGACAGGCGGGGGAGTGTACCCGGCTTTAGCCGTCCTTCAGGCACTAAACGATATTAACCAATCTCAGGAGGCGGCTGACGCTGTTCTCTGGGTTGGTGGAGAAAACGGTATGGAAGGAGAAATTATCTCCCGGCTCAATATCGAATATAAAAGCATACCAGCCGCGGGTTTACACGGTGTGGGTATCAAGAATCTACCTGGCAACCTGGCTAAATTATTCCAGGGATATCTTAAAGCGGGTAGGATTTTGCGCGAATTTAAACCGCATGTGATGTTCTATACTGGCGGATACCTGGCAGTGCCGACTGCTTTTGCAGGCCGGGCAACACCAAGCCTTGTGTTCACCCCGGATATTGAACCCGGCTTGGCGATCAAGACAATATCGAACTTTGTAACAAGAATCGCTTTGTCTGTTGAGGAAAGCCGCCAATTCACTCCACCAGGGAAAGAAGTCATTGTCAGCGGTTACCCGGTGCGATCGAATATACAGTCCTGGACTCGTGACCTGGCTCTCAATCACTTGGAGTTATCACCTGATTTACCGGTTCTGCTTGTATTTGGCGGCAGCAAAGGAGCCCGCTCAATTAATCAGGCCCTGGATGCCATCCTTCTAGAGTTATTAAAAGAGATGCAGGTGGTGCATATTACGGGGACACTGGATTGGGAAGAGATTAAAACAAATCGTGATAGTTTGCCAGCAGAGCTGCAAAATAAGTACCGGGCTTACCCGTTCCTTCACGAGGAAATGGGCGCTGCCCTGAGAGTTGCTGACCTGGTAGTTTCCCGCAGCGGGGCTTCCATTCTGGGTGAATATCCGATGTTTGAACTACCGGCTATCCTGGTTCCTTATCCACATGCCTGGCAGTATCAAAAAACCAATGCCAAATACCTGGTCGATCGAGATGCTGCCTTGATGGTCCGGGATGAAGATTTACAGGAAAGATTACTTCCCGAAGTATTAGCTCTGATCAGAGATCAGGGGAGATTAGATCGTATGAGATCTGCCCTGAAGAAGATGGCGAAACCCGATGCGGCCAAGGCGATTGCCAAAGAATTGATAAATTTGGCTGGCTGCAATAAAGGAGGGGCTCAGAAATGATTTCCATCCTGTCAGCATTCTGGATGTTTGTGATCCTTTTTGGCCTGATCGGTGCCATGCGCGGATGGGCCAAGGAATTGCTGGTAGTTTTCAGTGTGGTTTTAGCGCTGTTCTTGATCTATGTTTTGGAAACATACACTCATTATATGATTCCCTTCGGAGAGGTTCTGGCAAGTGTAGAAAATTTACCAGCCGACGCTACTTTCGAGTCAATGCCAGCGGCAATTCAGGAAGAGCTGAGGACACAATTCTGGTCACGGGCGACCATTATTTTCATTCTGTCCTTCTTTGGATATCAGACCCCACGCCTGGCAGTTATCCGGGATAAAGCCCGACGGGAACGAATTCAGGATGTTTTATTGGGTGCGGTGATGGGTTTGGTGAGCGGATTTTTCATCATGGGTACCCTATGGTGGTATATGGCGGCAGCCCATTATCCATTTGGCCCAGAAATATTGGCTCCCCAGCCAGGAACTCCGATGGGAGAAGCCGCTATTAATATATTGAAATATTTTCCGCCCGTTTTTGCCAGCAATCAGATTGGTTTGTTCTTTGCTGTCGTGGTGGCTTTTATGTTTGTGTTGGTGGTGTTCATTTGATGGAGCATATTCATTTTATCGGGATAGGAGGAACTGGTTTGTCTGCAATTGCCACGGTTTTACTGGAGCAAGGATACACAGTTAGCGGTTCGGATCTTACTGAATCCAACCTTTTTGAGGCTGTGCAGAAGGCTGGCGGAACAGTAACCCTGGGCCATCAGGCTGAGAATATCTCTGGTGCAGATCTGGTAGTTCGCTCTTCAGCAGTTCCTGAAAATAATGTGGAAGTTCAGGCAGCTCTCGAGGCGGAGATCCCCGTGTTGAAGAGGTCAGAATTCCTGGGACGTATGCTGGCGGATAAAGAAGTCCTTGCTGTAGCTGGCAGCCATGGAAAAACCACCACAACGTCCATGCTGGTCTGGATCCTATCCAGCCTTGGATTGGATCCTTCCTTTATAGTTGGCGGTGTTGTGAGCAATCTGGGCACAAATGCCCGGTCTGGTGAAGGGGAACTGTTTGTAATCGAGGCTGATGAGTATGACTATATGTTCTGGGGTTTGAATCCGGATTGGGCTGTAATCACCAATGTCGAATATGACCATCCTGACATCTTTCCCACGCTCCAATCCTTTCATGAAGCGTTTGAGGGATTTGTCAAGAACTTGAAGCCCAGCGGCAGCTTGATCCTGTGTGGTGAAGACAAAGGTGCGATGCGATTAAAGGATCTGCTTTCTACTGATCAGAAATTAATGATCTATGGTTTTGCGGGTAATGATCTGAATTATGCTGCAGAGAATTTTAAAGTTAACCCCAGTGCTGGAACTGAATTTGAGATCCGGATTACCATGCAAGGCCAAGAAATCACGCTGCCGGTTTCACTCCAGGTTCCTGGAGGACACAACGTTCTGAATGCTTTGGCTGCTTTTGTTGTAGCTGATGGACTGGGTCTGGATCGGCAGGATATTATCAGAGCGTTAGGGGAGTTCCAGGGAAGTGAACGCAGATTTGATATCCGGGGAGAATTTCAGGGTGTGTTGATCGTCGACGATTATGCCCACCACCCGACCGAAATTATAAAAACTTTGCAAGCCGCCAGGGATGCTTATCCCTCCAGGAGGATCTGGGCCGTATGGCAGCCACATACTTATTCCCGAACTATGACATTATTTGATGGATTTTGTAAGGCTTTCGGAAAGGCAGACCGGGTAGTGGTACTGGATGTTTTCCCGGCCAGAGAACTGCAACCGGAAGATTTCCACATTTCAGACCTGGTTTCATCCATTCAGCATGACCATGTACAGCACCGGCCGGGGATTGAGCAGGCGGTCGAAATGCTAAAAAATGAATTGCAGCCCGCAGATTTGCTGTTGGTATTGACAGCGGGTGACGCAATTGAAATTAACGAACAGATCGAGAAGTACTTGTCTGCCCAGGCAGGATTCTAGAAAGGAGATTAACTATGACCGCAAGAATTCTACCAAACGAATTAGATCATGCAGTTGATTTTGTTTTCAAATCGAAAAAGCGTCTGGAGTGGATTGTACAGGAAAATCCCGAACTGCAGGCGGAACTGAATAAACTGCCTGAAACTGGTGAGGAATTATCCTCAAAAGTTGTCAATAAAGTATTGGCCCGCATTAAGGATCTTTAAGGCTTAGTTTATGAAACAACCAGTTTTATCTTCTTCCCAAATACGATCCCTTCATACCTTCTTTGGCAATAAGTTAAAGAAGGGCGAAATACTGAACCGCTATTCAGTGATGAATGTAGGCGGACCAGCAGATTATCTGGTAACTGCAGAGAGTTCGCAGGATCTGGAAACATTCGTATGCTTTTTATGGGAAGAAAAAATTCCCTTCTTGCTGCTGGGTGGAGGATCGAACACTTTGATCAGTGATGCTGGAATCCGGGAATTGGTCTTGATCAATGAAGCCAAGGAGATCAAATTCCTGGATGGAGATAGCGAGCATCCCCTTTTGTGGGCGGAATCCGGTGCAAGTTTCGGAAGTTTAGCCCGCCGGGCAGGTTCAAAAGGATGGAGCGGCCTGGAATGGGCTTCCGGGATCCCCGGAACTGTGGGCGGAGCGGTTGTCAATAATGCCGGAGCATTTGGCTCAAATGTGGCTGAAAAACTGGAAATGGCAGATATCTTGCACCCTTCAGGGGACAAGATTCAGCGATTGGAGTGGTCGGTGGATCAATTTGCTTATGACTACCGTTCCAGCGTTATCAAATCCGGTGAAAAACAAGGGGTTGTCCTCAGCGCGACCTTCAGGATGGAAATAAGCACACCAGCTGCGGTGAAGGCGAAGATCTCAGACATAGCAGTAAAACGCCAGTCCTCCCAACCCTCGGGCGCCAGTTTGGGGAGCATGTTTAAGAATCCGCCTGGAGATTTTGCAGGTCGATTGATCGAAGAAGCAGGACTGAAAGGAACCCGGGTGGGTGATGTGGAAATCAGTTCATTACATGGAAATTTCTTCCTCAATAAAGGTACGGCTACTGCTTCCGATATAACAGAAATGATCGCCCAGGTGCGAGACCAGGTACATGATAAATTTGGAGTTGAGCTGGAATTGGAAATACAGTTTATTGGGGATTGGAAATAAGGATTAGTATGGCAAAACTTATTCGGTTAGGAATCTTATTTGGAGGAAGGTCCGGGGAACATGAAGTTTCTCTGAGTTCCGCTAGCTCTGTTCTAAATACATTGGATCTTGAAAAATACCAGGTGACCCAGATTGGGATCACATTGGAAGGGGATTGGCTGGTAGGTGGGGATGTGCTCACAGCTTTGAAAAATCGCACTGAAGAAAATCTGATCCCGGCGGTTATGCTCCCCACACCGTCTCGACCCCAGGTTTATTCACTAGAGCAGGCACAGGGGAATGAGATCTTGAAGGTTTTTGCAGAACTTGATGTAATCTTCCCGGTTCTGCACGGATCCTATGGAGAGGACGGGACCATACAGGGGCTATTTGAACTCAACAATTTGGCCTATGTTGGAGCAGGAGTTCTGGGTTCCTCTGTCGGGATGGATAAGGCCCTCTTCAAGGATGTGATGATCGCCAATCATATCCCCGTTGCGCCTTCTATTCTGGTTCATCAATCAGAATTGGATTCCATGGATCAAGTTCTAGAGCGAGTGGAAGAGTTTGGAAATTATCCATTATTTGTGAAACCGGCCAATATGGGTTCCTCTGTGGGAATTACAAAATGCCGGGATATTGAAGAAACTGTTGCTGGCATTCTGGGTGCAGCCCGTTTTGATCGGCGGGTATTGATAGAAAAAGGGATTAATGCCCGGGAAATTGAATTGAGCGTGCTCGGCAACCAGACCCCCCGGGTATCAATACCTGGAGAGATCAGGCCGACGGCTGAATTCTATTCCTATGAGGCCAAGTACCATGATGACAGCTCGGAGTTGCTGATCCCAGCTCCTATCAGCCAGGAACAGGCCGAACTATTGCAGGATTATGCCTTGAAAGCATACCATGCAATAAATTGCGAAGGAATGGCCCGGGTGGATTTTTTGATGGATAAGGAAACGGATGAGATTTTCCTCAATGAGGTCAATACCATCCCCGGTTTTACTCCCATCAGTATGTATCCCAAATTGTGGGAAGCCAGCGGGTTGATGTATGCGGATTTAATCGATGAACTGATCCGGTTGGCGTTACAGAGAAAAGAAGAAAAGGATCAGCTGGTTAGAAAGTATGAGTTTGAGGAATAAGAAAGGATATGGCAAAACAGATCAACACCAGAACAGAGAGAAGAGGGCAGTCGAGAATTTCCCAGTCAGATCGGCGGGGACCATCCTCTGTGACCTCACGCAGGATACCTCCAGTTCTGTCACGAAGTGAAATTGGAGTAAATACTGCAGCGGTTGATAACAGGCCAATACCAAGGCGTCGGGTGGATGTAGCCATACCCTCCGGTGCGGAAATCCGCCTTCCTGCTGTGCCATCTATTCACAATAAATGGCGGTTGCTATCAGGTGTGATTACCATCAGCTTATTAATGGGATTAATCCTTTTTACTCAATCTGGATTTTTCACGGTAACAGATATCGAAATACAGGGACTGGAACGGTTCACAGAAGGAGAGATCGTCCAGGCAATTAACATTACCGGTTCATCGATCTTCTTCATTAACCCGGAACGTGTAAAGAGGGATTTGCAAATGACTTATCCAGCTTTATCTGATATAGAGATCCAGGCGGGTTGGCCGGCATCTGTCTCAATTTCCCTTTTGGAGCGCTATCCAGTTCTGGCCTGGAACTGGGATGGCCATGTCCGCTGGGTAGATAAAAATGGAGTTGCTTTTGAACCCCTTGATGAAGGATTGGATGTTGTTCAAGTGAAATCAGCCATGCTGCCGCCCACGGTAGAAGATCGTTTCGTAGATCCCCGCCTGGTAGACAGCGTAGCAGCCCTGGCAGGTTATATCCCGGAGAATGTGAACCTGGTCTATGATCCGGAACACGGACTGGGATGGGAAGATGCCCGGGGATGGATCGTATATTTTGGATTTAATGATGACGACGCAGAACAAAAAATGAACGTATATCAATCGTTGGTGAAATACTTGGAGGGTAAAAGGATCACTCCCAGGATGATTAATGTTGAGTTTATTGATTCGCCTTATTTCAGGATGGAACAATGAGTACGCAGGACGCACCGATCATCGTTGGTATTGATGTAGGCACAACAAAGATCTGCACCCTGGTGGCCAGGGTGGAAGCGAATAATAAATTTCGCATTCTGGGAGTTGGTATTGAGCCCTCCCGTGGTTTGCGGAAGGGTGTTGTGGTTGATATTGCCTCTACCAGTAAAGCAATCAAACGATCCATTGATAAGGCAGAGAGGACCTCAGGACTGGAGATTACTTCTGCCCAGGTCAGCCTGGCAGGTTCACACGTTTCATCAATTAACAGCCATGGAGCCAGTGGAGTAACCGGCGGAGTGATTGATCAACATGATGTCTTCCGGGCTCTTGATGCGGCTAAGGCTGTTTCCATCCCTCATAACAGGGATATTGTCCATGTCATTCAGCGAGGATTCAGCGTGGATGGGCAGGATGGTATCCATAAACCGATTGGAATGCACGGTTACAGGCTGGAAGTGGAAGCGCATATCATCACAGCGGCCTCAACCTCACTAGATAACCTGGAGCAGTGTATCAACACAGCTGGTGCTGAGGTAGAAGCTTTTGTGCTGAATCCTCTCGCATCCGCGGAAGCCGTATTGACTGAAACGGAAAGAGAAATGGGTGTTGTGGTCTGCGATATAGGTGGAGGGACCACAGATATCGCTATCTATATCAACGGTGATGTTTGGCACACCATGGTGATGGGTATTGGCGGTAACCTGATAACTTCTGACATCACCCATGGATTGAGACTGTCCATCGAGCAGGCAGAAAAAGTCAAAATCCAGTATGGACATGCCATCCGGTCAGAGGTCAGTGAGGACGATGTTTTTCAAATGCGGCCTTTTGGAGATGAAACCCTGAAAGAATATCGCCGCCGGGATCTAGCATTGATCATTGAAGCCAGAGTGGAAGAGTTATTCAGTTATGTGATCCAGGAGATCAAACGCTCCGGTTACGATGGATTATTACCTGCGGGTATGGTGCTGACAGGAGGGTCAAGTTCCTTACCTGGAATAAGTCAGTTTGCCAGGAAAATGTTCAACCTCCCGGTCAGAGTCGCCCAGCCAGATAACCTGCAGGGGATGACCGATCAGCTTCACGATCCTGCTTTTGCCACCAGTGTTGGTTTATTGGAATGGACGGTGTTAATGAATACGATATCTTATGAAAAGGACAGCTATCGGAAACAAATCCACCAGGAAAATATTAGTTGGAATAAAGTTTCTAATTTCCTAAGGCGTTTACTGCCTTAACAATGACTATGCAACAGCAAGTATTTTAGTAACGAGGAGAATACTATGGACCCCATCAAAGAAACAGAATCATTTGCACGAATAAAAGTGGTTGGAGTTGGTGGAGGTGGCTGCAACGCCGTTGACCGGATGATCGATGCCGGGCTGACCGGGGTTGAGTTCATCGCTGTCAACACCGACGCGCAAGCCTTACTGCGTTCAAAAGCGCCAATTCAGGTCCGTGTGGGGGATAAACTGACCCGCGGACTGGGTTCAGGCGGCAACCCTGAAGTTGGACGGGGATCAGCCGAGGAATCTGCTGATGATATTTACAGCGTTCTAAAGGGTGCTGATATGGTCTTCATCACTGCTGGTATCGGTGGTGGAACAGGGACTGGTGCTTCCCCGATTGTGGCCCAGGCCGCCCGAGAAATTGGTGCGTTGACCATCGGTGTGGTCACCCGACCGTTTACCTTTGAGGGTAACACCCGGATGTCAACTGCGGATCAAGGTATCTCCCTCCTGAAGGAACAGGTTGATACACTGATAGTGATCCCCAACGACCGATTACTCCAGATTGCAGATAAACGAGCCAGCTTGCAAGAAGCCTTCATGATGGCCGATGATGTGCTGCGTCAGGGTATTCAGGGCATATCTGAGTTAATCACTGTGCCTGGTTTGATCAACCTGGACTTCGCTGATGTACGGGCGATCATGTCTGAGGGTGGTGCGGCTCTGATGGCTGTTGGTGAAGCCTCCGGTGAAGACCGAGCTGTCAAGGCTGCCGAACAAGCTATGTCCAGCGATCTACTGGATATAACCATTGATGGCGCTCGAGGCATCCTATTTAATGTCACTGGCGGTACTGACCTGTCCTTGTTCGAGGTCAATGAAGCTGCAGCGATCATTAAAGAAACAGCCCACCCCGAAGTTAACTTGATCTTCGGTGCTGTGATTGATCCATCCATGCAGGATAGATTCCGCATGACTGTGATTGCCACGGGTTTTGAAACAACCGGTATGCCCACAAATATCATGCAAATGGCGGGTCGTCGCTCCCGGGTAGAAACCCCTGCCGGAAGTGAATCACACGATGAGAGGGAGCTAGAATTTGTGCCGCGTTCCCTAAGTACAGAAAACCTTGATATTCCGACTTTCCTGAGGAATCGAGGACGTAATCGGTAAGTGAGATGGTCTTTTGGTTAATGAAATAGTAGGATTGGGTCCAAGAATTCTCTTAAGTATGTTTTTACGGGGAGATCCACCCTGAACTGGCCTCCTCCTGGTAGGGTTGGATGTTGTCTGGTCATGTTCTCCTGCTGAAATTTCAGCAGGAGAACTGTTTTAAATGAGATTTCTTAATCTGATCTATATTCCCTAGTGGCGAATGCTGTTGTATGCTAAAATCACATTGATTGCCATCCAAACAGCACAGGATAATAAATATGAAATGTCCTTATTGTAAAGATGATAATTCCAAGGTTCTTGATACATCCCATGACAAGCGTGGCGGGACCCGCCGCCGGAGATTATGCCTCAACTGTCAGCAAAGATTCAGCACTTATGAAAGGGCCATCCTCGATACACCCTTGATTGTGAAGCAAGATGGTACCCGAGAAGAATTTGATAGGGCAAAATTATCCAGGGGAATCCAGATCAGCTGTGATAAGCGCCCGGTTTCAGCTGCTGATATTGAGCGATTGGTGGGTGATGTTGAATCTGACCTCCAGGCCATGGGTGAAATTGAGGTTTCATCCCGTGTGGTAGGGGACATTGTGATCGATGGTCTGAAGGAAATGGACCTGGTGGCTTATGTCCGGTATGCGATCGTATATCTGGGATTGGAAGATCTTAATGCCATCAGGGGGGAAATTGACGCCCTGCTGGAAGGGTAATAATGTTATCAGAATAATAAAAGCCCTCTCGGATAAGAGGGCTTCTGTGTTTTAAGAGGGACTTAGTCCTTTACTCTAAATCTTTTTTATCCGCATCCTCCGCCAACTGGAGCTCGTTTCAGATCCAGTTCGATCTTCTTTTCATATTCAAAGTGATAGAGATCGTGATCCGGGTAAGCAGCCGGACAGTTAGAGCCCAATGCCGCGTTAAATTCAAAACGTAATTCTTCTTCTCCGGCCTGGGTCAATTCTCCACATACTACATCTTCGACAGATGTCGAGAATGTTTCCAGCCAATTATTGATCCCACCGCTGAGGATATAGACATTCGGTACCGCCTGGGCGGTCAATGTCTTCCAAACCTCGGTAGAGGTAATTTCGTCATTACTCATCACCACGATCACAGTATTGGCAGGCAAAGCAATGAACTCATCGATCGAATTTTGAATTTCCTCGGGAAGTAAATTCTCGGCATCAAGCAGGTGGAAAAGGTTAAAGTCGGCCTCGCTTCTGACGTCGATCAAAACCAGGTTCAGTTTATGATCGTGAAAGGTATCCAGCAGCTCGCCGGGATGAACATAAACTTCCCGGTTCTTAAGATCATCACCGCGGATTGATTCCAGGTCATTCCAGCGGTCAGCAGTTGTTGGCTGTCCGATAATTGCGATTGCCACAGCTACAATAACCAGAACTCCGGCTCCATAATATCGGGCCTTGGGAGCTTTTTTGGGATCCTTGTTTCCGTAGATCTTTTCCAGCTTTTCTCCACCCCAGAGCATGAATACTGCCATCAAAGTAACCAGAATGACAACAATCCCGGCCGGCAGGTTAAAGACATCCATCAGGGTTAATCTTCCATAGTAGCTGCCGTTAAAGAAGAACTTGTAAAAATCAACTGTCTCTCCGAACAGAAAAACACCAACCAGGCCGCCCAGTACAAAAAAGATGCCGTCAATCTTGAGTGTTGCCAATGCCACCAGTGAAGTACCGGGACAGAAACCTCCCAGGATAAAACCGAAGCCCATGATCAGTCCTCCGACGATGCCGGACCAGAGATAGGTGGGGTTGACCCAGATCAGGTTGTAATCCAGCAGCCCGACTGCAGAACTTAGGAATAACAGCAGCATTCCTACGACGATGGCCGTGAAGAAAACCTTGAACACACGCAGGTCTTTGAAGTAAAACTGGGATGCCAGACTGGGGGAGTGATTAAAACCGGAGAGCTCCAAAACGTACCCGAACAGGAATCCGATCAATAAAAAGACCAGGTAGGTAAGGGGTTTAGTAAGTAAGGATTCTAAGTGTAGTGGAAAGGGTATCATCATTATCTCCTTTTAGTTCCACAACCTGCGAACGAAATAGGCCAGGGCATAGGCGCCGCCAAAGATGGAAAACATTACCACCCAGCTGCCGGCGGAAAGTGTCGCCCCACCAGATAGGGCTTGTCCGGAAGTGCAACCACGAGCCAATCTGGCGCCATAAGTGAATAATATCCCACCCAGAAAAGCGAATAGCCAGCGGGTCTGATTGGAAATATTCGGACCCTTGTTGGTTTCGAATTTAGTCCGTCCATGGATCACACCGGAAGTAAACCCGCCGATCAAGACACCGGCGGTAACGATTACGATCCAACTATCGAGTGGATTAAGCTGGCCGCCAGCCATGGTGAGCAGATAGGGGACCTGGTCGATATGGCCAGGAGCGATGAGGTCTTCGATAAAGGCGGCAATGCGGCTCAGCCCGCCGGAAGCACCCAGTCCATTCCCGGTGATGAAATATGAGGCAAATAGGACCATGCCTAATAAAACACCTCCCAGATAAGGATTTGCATACGGCTTGGAAGGCCGGTTAAACAGATCCTTCAGATGAAATTTCTTCTTTTCTTCTTTGTTATTTTCTGTCATAAGATTTCTCTCTTTTCTAGACGGACTTATTTGTCAGCCGTTTTTTCTTTCTTGAATATCCACCTGAATGATCTTAGCTTTCGATATCCTCCCACCCGGTGATCATTGCTTCCATACTGGAAAAAGCGGTATGTCCGGTGGTTGTCAGGTAGACGTGCAAGATCAGGAAGGCGCCGAACAACCAAGCTATGATGGTATGGAAAGGAGCCAGGATTGGTAATCCTCCCAGGCTTCTTGCCAGGTCAGGCCAGCGCTGCAATCCCCACATCAGGGCACCAGTGATGCCCTGAAGAGGCAGCAGCACATTGAGCAGTCCAAAATAGGTGATCTGCTGGAGAGGATTCAACTTCTTGTCTGTTGTTTTTTCAAAGGGGTGACGTTCGCCCTTGAAAATACCCAACAAATAGTATTTGATCTGGACAAAAGTGCGATCGAAGAAACCGCGGGGCCGGGGGATATACTGCTGGATCTCTCCCGTAGCTATGTGGTAGAAAAAGGATAAGAAGGCATTGATAGCCAGGATTCCAGCAATGATATTATGGACCAGAACCATATTCCTGAAGTTCATGAAAGCAAAGGAGTCCGGCCTGTGGATAATGAAACCAGTCAGCAGTAGGATCACAATCGCGCTGGTTTGCAGCCAGTGCCACATGCGTTCATATGTGCCGTACATATACACTTTTTTGGTCGGTTTTTCTGAGGCAGGTTTCTTGGAGGAATAATAAATCCTCAATCCACCGTGGGCAACCACTCCCAGAAAAACTGCGGCGCACAGACCCAGGCCGATCCAATCCAGCCAGGCATGGCGATTGTGGCCAAAAACATACAGTGATTTGGCCGCTGCTGCAGGATAGTAATATATCTCACCATCTTCGCTGAACTTGATCTCGCCATCAAGGTTTCGTTCGGTGCCTGATACAAACGACGGCAGGATTCCTCCTGGAGAGGTAGCTGCCAGTTTGATCGGTTGAGTGATGCGGGAATCGTCTCCATGGCAGGCTGTGCAGTCATCCAGAGCCCAGTCAGCGCTGGCTACATCATGATTGATGCTGTAAGGTTGGATTTCTCCTGTAATGCGGGGATTTGAAAGCCCGAGCAAGACTAATCTATCTCGCACAAAATCTTCTTTGGCTTGGGAATTGATCACCAACTCATCTGCAGTTAATTCTCCATCCTTGTTCTCATCGAATCTCAGGATGATACCTGGATGGTAGTCGCCATTTTCATGATAAGCGGCCTGCAGATCTGCCAGGATCACCGGGCGGGGGGGATCCCCGTAAACCCAGAACCAGGTTGTGATCATATTATGGGGGGCTAAACGCAGATTGCCGTCGATATCAGGACTGGGGATCAAGACTGGTTCAAAACCAACCAGCAGGGAACCCATGGTACTTACATCCCCTTCAGATCCACGGCATTCTCTCCGGGGCAGGTCACCAGGCAGCAAAACTGTCCAGTCATGTACCTGATTTCCAGATGAATACATTTGGGGAATGTGGCAAGATTCACAGCTCAGAACGTCAAGGTGGCTCTCTAAGTATGGCAGCCAATCATGGGTGCTGTCTGCATTATGGCAGGACTCACAAGTCCTCATGGTGTCATTAAGTTCGGGAGCAACGTAGCTTTGGGCGCTGTTGCCCCGAGCAAACTGGTGGAGGGGTTTTTCCAGGTATTCTCCGATCTCTACCCGGCGGGGATCGAATACCAAGTGATCCGGCTTGCTGGTTTCCGATTCCTGGTAGTACAGCGGATTATTAATCGAGTAGTGGCAATCCACACAATTCAATAAACGCTCTGCGTGAACATCCCAGGAGCGATTAAGGCTCTCTTTATTGGCCAGGTTCATGCCTGAATCGGACATCTTTTGGGGTGAGATAATCTGTCCAGTAGTGATCGTGCTCCAGCGTTCCGGGGTACAACCCAACGTGACCAGAGGATCCTCAACGTTATCATGTACCAGGCCGTGGCAGGCTCCGCAGTTGTTGTTGGTTGGGTCCTGGATTAGGATCGCTTCCGGAAGGATTTCCATATTCTCGTCAAACAGGCTTTCATTCCAGATGTAGGAATTACCGCTCATGGATACAATACCTGATCCGATCAGAGTGGATGTGTTAACCCATCTGAAATTTCCGCTCTGCAAAGCGTCTGCACGCGCATTATTATCGGGGTTTGGGGTATGGCACAGGAAGCAGTTCATCTCAACTAAACCAGATTCTTTCCAATCCCAGCGTTCCAGGTTACCAGTTTCGGGATTAACTATATTGGTTTCCAAACTTTTGCTGCTGTATGGTAGATCAATTAAAAGGTCTCCATTCCTGGCATACATGGCCGGGCCACCGCCGACATGGCGCAAACCATAGAGCTGGATCCACCCTGGTGTGGTCAGATCTATTCGATCATCTCCCTGGGGAGAAAGATAACGGTATTCAATTGAATTCCAGGAGCCAAACACGCCCGGGGAGATATCCCAGGGCCTTTGGGTAACTGTTCCTCCCGGTTCAGCTATATCGTTTAAGCCAACGCTAACGTGATAGCTGTGATCAGCGATGAAGCTAGAATCGTGGCAGGCCCCGCAGGTATTCATGGTGGAGATAGGGTTGCCGGTCTCCAGGACATTATTCCCGTCCTCGTCAAGGAACGGGAAAGATGGATGCAGGGGAGAGGCCTGCTCGGTTTTTTCCTGGCCTGGGCTGGCCCAGACTACTCCCCGGGTCAGAAGGACTGTACCCAGGACGATCAGGAAGGAAATTGCTGTTATGAGGAGCAATTTATTATATTTGTTGAGTGGTGTTATTTGATTGCCCATATCAACTGCATCCTTTTTAAGGTTGATAACTATTGGACTGGACGCGGCCACCCCATTCGATCGGGTCACCGTAATAACCTAACGATTCCCAATCCATCCTGCCGTCGGGACCATGGCATTGATCGCAGGTCAAAGCCTCTGCTGCTGCGGTGACCATGTGAGTGGTTGGCCAATACATGTCTGTTTCTGTGAAACCATATTGGCCGCTGTAATCCAGACCAGTGATATCTGCACCGAGTTGCAGAGCTAAAGCCCAATCGAATTCGGTCCAGAAACCTCCCTCGCCAAAAGTTTTTGGCTGAAGAAGAATGTTATTTACTGTGTCGTATGGTTGTTTTGCGACGTGAACTTTGAAAGGAAATACCTTGGCGGAATTGTCTGTGATATCACCTGCGGGCAAGTTGATATGAACGAGTTCATCCGGATTGATTGTATCTCCCAGGATATAGCGTTCAGCAACCCCGCCGTTGTACCACACATAAGTTGGCGTGAAATTACCTTCGTAGACAAAACTACCCTTGATCTTTAGATAAGTGTGAACACTTTCCTCGATCTCGTCACTGCCCGCTGTGGACCAGTCCCAGTACATCTTGGTCGCGTCCCGGGTCGCAGCGTTCGGAATATGGCAGGTTTGGCAGGCAACCGAGTCAATATGGGTATTGATGCGGTCATCATCGTGAAGATCATCGGAATGGCAATCTGTGCAGTAGGTTTGGTTCTCATTATCCAGGCTGACGGAGATAGACCGGCCCATGATGTTGTGGTTTTCTGTCTGGTGGCAGTCTGTGCACAAAAAATCATGTTCACCCATGTGGATATCCACATTGGACGGGGGGAAATAAAGGGTTTCGTCCAGGTCGCCATGTTTGACAGCATTTCCGCCGCCGCCATTGAAGTGGCAGCTGCCGCAATTTTCCCTTGTGGGAGCTGCCACACTCTGAGCAACTTCCAGCAGGTTAACTCCCTCGACTGGTATGCCAGACAGGCCTTTTACATAAGTGCCGGTGTTATCGTGGCAAGCCAGGCAGTCGACTGATTCTTCCTGGCTGAAGTCAAAATTTGCGTCTTCCCATCCATAGCCTGCATGGCAGGAAGTGCAGCCAGGCCAATTTCCCTGGATTCCGATACAGAAATTGTTAATCGAGTTCTTTTTCCCGACTGTGACGGTGCTATTTCTACCTTCAAGTTGATAAGGTTTGCTTTCCCAGGTCCAATGTGCTGTTGCCATGATTTCCTGAGCTGAATCTTCATGGCATTCCAGGCAAGCTCTGGTAACATCTGGTCCGGTTTCAAACGGTCCGGTCACGATATCAGAGTGATCGGTGTGGGGGACTCTCAGGGGCACATTCTCCCAGGGATCCGAACTGATTGGTTTTTCCTCCCACGGGAAAAAGATCACAATAGGGATCACAATTAATGCAAGGACAAAAACGGCACCAAATATCCAGCTGAATTTGGATGGTTTCATAGACTACCTCTCATTGGGTTGGTTTTGTTTAATTAGATCAGCTTGTTGTGATAACTGATCCAGCATCACCTCGCGAAGTAATTCCAGAGCTTGAATAAAACGCTCATCCGCCAGGGAATAGATGACCTGGGCTCCATCACGTTGGGCCTGGATCAAACCTCGCTCTCTCAGGACTTTTAAGTGGCGGGAAGCCGCAGATTGGCTGATACCCACGATCTCCGCTAGCTTATTTACGTTGCGGGGTTTTTCAGCAACAGCATAAATAAGTAATATCCGATTTGGTTCCGAAATTGCGGAACAGATCCGGGCATGCAGTAGATTGATTTCTTTGGCAAGGGAATTGTTGTTCATAGACATATGTACATATAGGAATATATTAGTTTGTGAAGATTATAACAACTTGGAAATAAAGAGAAAGTGACAAATGTCACATGCTAGAGAGGGCTATGTTACAGCCTGTTGGAAGGAGAGTAAGTTTTGGAAATTGGATTAGATTGATGGAAAAGTGGTAAATAGAGACCGAGCAGCGGAAATTACCCCATATTAAACTAGTAAATCAATCTTTGCTTTTTCTTCTATGGCGGAGCTGGCTGTCGTTAGGAATTCCCAGAAAGCGTTTCTTGCCGCGGTAGTTAATTGGGTTTTGTCCCTGACAATGTACAATCCCTGTTTGATTTTAATATCTTTGATCGGAACAGGGACGGTTTCGCTGATCGCTGATGCAATAGTGGTAGAGCTGAAGCTCAATCCCAATCCTTTATTAACAGATAAAGCGATAGCCTCGGCATTATCCAGGGTCAGGAAAGAATCCAGCTGCAGCAGTGACAGATTCTTGGCAGCCAGAGCCTTATTTACTTTCATATGGGTTGTAGTATATGTGGCGGGCAGGATATATTTTTCTTCCAGCAGCTCCTCAACTTCGATAAAGTCGCGTTTTGCCCAGGGATGACCTTTAGGTGCAATTAACATGATCTCATCCGTCAGCAGCAGCTGGGATTGGAAGCAAGGCTCGATTATGGATTCCTGGTTAGTAAATAAGAAGTGCATGTCCCCATTCCGGAGGGTTTCCAGCGGATAGCCGCATCCATCCGTTCGACAAGAAATGGTAACCTCGGGATAAATCCCATGGAATTGAGTAAAAAATTCTGGCAGAGTATATCTTCCTGTGAGAGCATTGCATCTGATGTTGATCAGACCTTTGATATGTCCCTTTAATGAGGACATGGCTTCGTTAATCCTGGTGCTTTGTTTTACGAACTGCTCGGCCATTGGGATCAATACCCGTCCAGCATCTGAAAGGATCAGGCTTCTTCCCTGTCTGATAAAAAGAACTTCATCAAAGTGTTTTTCAAGGGCTCGAATATGCTGGCTTACGCTTGGTTGACTCATATGCAGCCTTTCTGCAGCTTGGGTGAAATTCAGAGTTTCAGCGGCAACCATAAATATGTTAAGTTGGTGAGCATCTAACATGGGATTCTCTAGGAGGAAGTTTGATAATTTATTAGTAATCATTATTATATCCAAAAGAAATTATTATGGGTTGCTGATTCCTGTCATCAATTTTCTACTTCAAAATCAGAAAAAAGCAGTCTTGGTTGAAAACCTTATCCTTGCTGATATAAATAAACGCTTCAATAATTTTGAAGCATTTATTTAATTCCAAGAATTCCAATTGAGAACAGGTTAATGCGCTCCCTCTTCGTCCTTGGGGTAGATTGGCAGGTATTTTATACCAAAACTGAATGCCAGCAGGGCATAAGCGATGATACCAAGGGAAACTATGATCTCATTCCAGGTAGGCAGGTAGGAAACAGTGATTAAATTGCCAAGTACACCCGGGGACCAGCGCGGTGGAGCGACCAATCCAGAGAGGGTCACATTCCAGCGATTAACTGTCACGCCTGCGATGATGGCTCCCAGCGCCATCATTGTATAGCGGTCATTTTTCCTGAAGTTTGCGTTCAACAGGATAAGGGCCGGGACAATACCACCCAGTACGATCTCAATCCACCAGAAAGTCCTGGTATAGGGTGTAGTAGATTGCAGTAAGGCCAACGCCTCGGAAGTACCGGGAGAGGAGCTGTAATAGGAAGTTGCGGCCCAATCCCAGATCTTTAAGTATAGATAAGCCAGCAGGGCATAGCCCGCAAAACGAGAGATATCATATTGCAGCTCCCGGCTGATAATTTGCCGTCTGTTCAGTTTTCCAACCAGAATGGTTAATAAAAGGGTCATGGAGATCCCTCCAGCAATAGCGGAGAGGATGAACATAACCGGCAGAGAGGGTTTATACCAGATAGCCCGTCCTGATAATACTCCGTATGTGGCACCCAGGGAGGATTGGTGGAGCAGCGATAATCCCAACCCAATTGCAGCAAATACCGGGGAAGCCTTGTGGATCAGGTCTCCATACTTACGGAGATTAGGCCAGCGATCAAAGTATTTTCCCTCAAGAAGGATCGGCAGAAATTCCAGCACAAGCACTATGGAATAAAGGATCACGCACCAGGTGATCTCCCATAAAACCGAGTGAACATTCCAGTAAACCAGGGGATGCCAGAACCTGTCTGGTCGGCCGATATCCATAGCCAGAGCAAGCATGGCGGATGTATAACCAAGGAATCCCACAAAAACAGCGGCTCGGGCGATTGGCTGGTATTTTTTAATCCTGAACAGGTAAACAATTGCCGAGAATGTAAAAGCGCCCGCGCCTGTAGCGATCGAGCTAAGATCCTGCGTGATCCATAAGCCCCAGGGAACCTGGTCAGACAAACCAGTTACGTACAAACCTTTAACGAAAACCCGGACTGCGCCGAATACTCCTACGGCCAACATAACCCCAAGGACACCGATCCAGATCCACCAGGCCCGCTCTCGGCTCTCTTTTGGAATGGAAATATTAATATTTATCATCTATACTTCCTCCTTTTCAGGGCGCACATAATGAACATTGGGTTCTGTGCCAAAATCCTCCCTAAGGCGGAAGGTTTCATTATTCTGAACAAAAACCGAAACCGGGCTTTGTGGATCATTATGATCTCCAAAAACACGGGCGTTCACTGGACAGATATTGACACAAGCAGGTGTGGCTTCCCGGTCAACCCCCGGAGTTAATCCCTGGGCCAGACCGCGATCGATCCTGTGGCTGCAGAAAGTGCATTTTTCCACTACGCCCCGGGAGCGGCGTTCAACTTCAGCTGATCCCCAGGTGGGTTGATAAGGATTCTCCTTAATGGAAACTTGCCAGTTAAAACGCCTGACATCGTACGGACAGGCAACTTCGCAGTAGCGGCAGCCGATACAGCGTTTGTAATCCATGGTGACGATGCCATCTTTTCGCTTCCAGGTTGCGCCTACCGGGCAAACTTTCACACAGGGAGCTTCTGCACAATGCAGACAGGGCCTGGTCATAAAAAAATCTGTTCCACTTTCAGTCCGCTCAGGATGGCCCACGTTCCAGCGCATTTCGTCATTAGGAACATCATTGGTCGCCTGGCAGGCCCAGAGGCAGTACTGGCATCCGATGCATTTGCTGAGGTCTATTGCCATACACCACGAGTGTTCGGATTTTCCTTCTTCACCATGGGTTTTTTCACCTATGCCCTGGATTGCGTCTGGAGAAAGTGGTCCGGATGTGATCAGCTGAGTGACCAGAGCTGCTGCACCTGTCGCCCCCGCAATTTGTAAAAATTCCTTGCGGGATACCAAGGGTTTTTTCTTATTTGGTTTTCCGGCGGATCCCTTTTTAGAGATCATATTCCTCTTCCTCCTCATTTGACCGGCCGTGAAGATTCTGACCCACGAACCAGGCGGTGCTTCCGCCCAGAACAAGGCCGATCATAGCGCCCTGGAACAAATTGCTCACCCGGCTGCTGGCAAGAGTTGTCTCAAGGGTTTGGATACGTTGGGAATCTGTTAGATTGCTTGCCTGATCGGTATCTGTCAGCGGCTGAGCACCTTCCGTGCTTCCTTCTTCTTCAGTGCTGGTATGGAACGTATTCGCATTGGCTGCGCCGTTTTCGTATCCGGGCAAAGTAAACCCTGCGTGCAGGGCATCTGTATGACAGGCAACACAGGTTTGAGGTGAAATCGTAAACCCATGTCCAGTCGGAACGATGCCGTCTTCAGGGGCGACATCTGGAGGAATCACCAGTGCGTGGCAATCCACGCAACCGATATCTTGTTGAACATGGAGATTGTTTAGGTAATCACCCATGCTGTCTTTGTGACAATTAATACACAAATCATCGGGATCATCAAATAGTGGTTTCTGGCTGTGAGGATTATGGCAATCCATGCAGTCCACGTCACTAGAAGCGTGTCCGGTGCTGCGCCATTCGCTCAAAGTAGTAGTATGGCATGAGCCACAGTAATAAGTATCAACAATGGTTGGTACTACCTGGTCGGGGTGGTTTGTGGTGACAGTGCCGTGACACGATTTGCAAGAAACACCCTCAGTTTCATATTCACCTGTGGAGGAAATGTAATTTGTGGTATGGCAGGCCAGGCAGGTATTCTGGCTGCCCAGTCCAATCCATTGCTCCTGGAAAACAGGATCATCATAAGCATGGGCATGGGGGCTTGGAGACCAATCACCCGCGACCCGCCGATGACATTTCACACAATCATTGTCAGAGAGAATTTCTTCTGGGGGATCATCACCTTGAGTATTAGGTGCAGCGGATACAATTCCCGTGAATAGGAACATAGCCAATAAACCAACAATCAGGCCGGATATGAGGGCGGGGGGATACTTATTCTTAGTCATATAGATAGACCTCTCTCTAGTAGATTTATTCATGTGTTCTACATTGTGAATGTTAGCACATATTCATTAGTAATAATTATCAATAACCCCTATATTTGATAGCTTTTGGTTATCAAGACCATAAGAAAACACAATAAGAAACAGTAATTATTAATATGCATTAACATAGTACTTGCTTATAACATATTGCAGTTAATTTATGGAACATAGTACAGGGGCGGGGAATTATCCTCATAAATATCTCAGGATAATATGATGACAATTAAAACCCCGGCAACTATCAGTTTTTTTGGTTTGGTAAGATTCGGTATCCATGAAATTTTACAAGGATAATAATAGTAGATCTATTACGGATCGAAACATTTTTACATGCCGCTGAGTTAGGCTACAGCAATGTCACCAGCCTGAGCGGTGGGTTTGGCGATTGGGTTGACGCTGGTTATCCGGTGGTTAAATACGCAATGCCCTAGTTCTACCTGAGTAACTAACAAAACAGGCTTACGGATTTCCGTAAGCCTGTTTTTATACTGGGATACAGTGTCTGAAATATGTTAATAGTATAATTATGACAATGAAGAAATTGGATTTTCTAGCCATATTGGTTGTTCTCGTTTTCTTAATAAGTGGGGTTATTACATTAGATAACTATGGATTATCTTGGGATGAGGGATTGGGGTCTCTGTTCTTTGGGGAGAGATATTTTTTATTTTTTACAAGTTTTGACGAATATCTTCTAGATTTTAAAGCAAATCTCCCCTATCATGAAATAACACCCCTGAATCTCTTCGAATCCCCATTTAAAAATATTCCTTATGAATTCCCTCCTTTGTCAGACACTTTGTCTGCAGCGACAATGTATATTGTTTCGTACTGGGCTGGATTGATGGACCCAGTTGATGGATGGCATTTGTTTACGGTTTTGTTATCTTCTACATTCCTATGGATATTTTACCGATTTTCATCCAATGAATTTGGGAGGGAAGCAGCTTTTGTTGGCCTTATTTTCCTGGCTACGTTTCCGAGATTTTGGACAGATATGCATTTTAATCCAAAGGATGTACCAGAAACCATTTTTATTAGCTTTGTGATTCTTTTATATTATTCATGGCACAAAAAGCCAAATTATTTCATAGCCTCATGCGTGGGTATCCTTGCTGGATGTGCATTGGGAATCAAACTCAATGCTATATTCATTCCTTTTATTCTTGTCTTTGGTGTTATGTCATGGAAAGATGGTTTGGAATCATTGAAAACCAATATCCTACATATTAAATCCTATTTTTCTCATTATTCGCTTATGCTGGGTAGTTTTATTATCACGTATTTCTTAATCTGGCCATACCTGTGGGATAACCCATCACGCATTAAAGGTTATTTTATCCATATGTTGTCCCAAGGGGGGAGAGAAGCAGGTGGAAAACCTGGAGCCGCCCTTCTACAAACGATAACGACAATGCCTGAGGTTATGATAATTGCTTTGTTCTTGGCTTTATATTTCCTAGTCATTAATAGAACTTGGAGAACATCACCATGGTTAAAATTGTTAATTGTTTGGATGTTAGTACCAATCATTCGATCCAATTTACCAGGAATACGTAATTTCGACGGAATCCGTCATTTTCTAGAATTTGTTCCTCCAGCAGCGATGTTGGCAGGTTGGGGTATACATAGTTTGGTGAATGAGTTTATACCAGATGGATTCATTCGAAAAAGGATGCGATACATCTTGGTATTTTGTGTAATTGTTATCAACCTGATTCAAATAAATCTGCTATTTCACCCGTACCAACATCTTTATTACAACCAAATTGTTGGAGGGTTATCAGGAGCAAAAAGAATCTTCGGTCCGAATGAGGCGACAGATTATTGGGCTGTCAGCTACCGAAACGGAATTCAATGGATCAATGAAAATGGCTCTGAGCAGGCGGGGATATATACTCCTGTTGCTCCATGGTTGGTGAAGATACCTGCCGGTATCTGGTTTAGAGAGGATATAAAATACATAGATGACTTAGACTTGGAAGAATTTCGCAAAAACGATAAAGATCTTTACGTCATGTTTATTACAAGACCTGCATTCTATAATGAGATCGCGAGATACTGTGTTTCTAATTTAGAGCCTATTCATGCAATAACAATAGATGATGTAAATATACTAGAAATTTATATTTACAACTGATTGCAATTCATAGTATGGTATTGGAAGCCAGTCAAGCACTGAAGATACTTTTATCACTCAAAGAGCATAAGGATAATAATGGTAGATCTATTACGGATCGAAACTTTTTTACATGCCGCTGAGAACCTGAACTTCTCGGAAGCTGCCCGGATCCTACATTTATCACAACCCACTGTCAGCCATCATATTAAAACCCTTGAAAAGGATCTCGGGGTTGAATTATTTGAACGTCAGGGTGGTGCGATCAAACTGTCAGATGCTGGAAAACTGATGGTTCCCTGGGCCAGGCGGGTGATGCGGGACTTAATTGAGATGCAGGAGATGATGGAATCCCTGAAGGAGGGAATGGCAGGCAATCTCCAGATCGCATGCAGCACAACAGCCGGAAAATATGTGCTGCCTCATCTGGCAGCCAGGTTTTCGATCCGCCATCCAAATGTCCATACGAAACTCCTGCGTTGTACTCCTGCCTCCGTAGTGATGAATTTAATAGAAGGGGATGCCAATCTGGGAGTGGTCAGTTATGAGATCCCTGGCAAGGAAATAGAACTGCAGGAATTTTTCCAGGATTGGATAACTGTGATCGTGCCCAAGAATCACCCTTTTGTGTCCCGGGAAAATATCATGCCAGAAGAATTGCTCAATGAATCAATAATTATGAGAGAGGAAACTTCCGGAACTCGGAAGATCGTTCTGTCAGAATTGGCTAAACACGATATCAGCCTGGATGACCTGGATAACTTTATGGAAGTTGGCAATGCTGAGGCCATTGTTCGTACAGTTGCAGCAGGTTATGGGATCTCTTTTGTATCCAAGTTGGCGGCTGCCTGTGCAATAGAACGGGGGAATGTGATCGCTGTTCCTGTTGAGGGGATATCTCTGGTACGAACTATCTATATGGTACGTAAACGGCTAAAAGTATCCCACCGCCCAGCTGACGCATTCTGGGGTTTTGTCCATGATCCTTCCAACAAGGACCTGATCGAGCTGGCCAGCAGGGGAGATCTGAACTATACCATACGTGATATGTAGTGGGATTATGTGATCGAAAATAAAAAAGGACTGAACCCTTCAATTGGGCTCAGTCCCTCTTTTTTGGAATCAGTTCCAATACTTTAGAAACTGAAGGTGATATTGGCGTCCTCAATATCCATAAGGAAGGGTGGGGCTTTGGTGATCTTGATCCTGTCATCACGCAGATCCTTGGGGTCGACGCCCTTGTTTTCCAGTGCCAGCTCACAGAGGATCATTACGCCGCCAAGTTCCATAATGGTGTCGAAGAGCTCAACAGGATTGGGAAGGCCCTTGGGGGTTCCCAGTGTTTCCAGTTCGCCTTTTAACATCCAGCGGGCGCCGGCAGGACAAACAAAGACTACTACTTCATTGTCAAGCGCCAAACCGGAGGAAGCCATGATCAGGGTGGGCATGATATTGGCTGGGGTATCTCCGTTGCAGGTAATTGCCATTTTTGCCATTGAATTAGCTCCTTTTGTAAATATGCGAGGAATCCGGGATAATTCGCTCCCGGATTCTCTTTGATAATATTTTTTTACTCATCTTTTTTCTGGGGCAGAACAAACATCACATAGGATGCAGCCCAGGCGCCCAGGAAGATGGATACACCGGCGAGAATGGATCCCATGGACAGCTGGGGGATACCACTCAGCAAGTGACCGATATTGCAGCCGCCAGAGGTCACAGCGCCAAATCCCATCAGGATGCCGCCTGCGAAGGTTTGAAGCAGGACAATGGGTTTGGGCATACGGAATTTGAATTCCTTGGAGATCAGGGCGGCAACCAGGCCACCGACAACGATACCAATGATCATCAATCCGAGCCAGTTGAAGGAATCACCGCTGAAAATGACCTTGACGATGTTGATCCAGCCGGCGGTGATGCCGAGAGGATAATTGCGGCCTGCGGCAGCGGACAGCGGGAAGGCCAGGATGCCAACTAAACCGACCAGGATGCCAGTGTTAAGCCAGCCCCAACCCGGGTCAGCTTCATACTCATCTTTTTTGGACTTAGCAATGAAGTACCAGGCAACAACAGCGATCAAGGCAAGGATGATCGCCAGGGTGGTGTAGTCCATGCCCAGGATTCCGTGCAAAGTCAAGGCTTTGTCATCTGCTCCGGAAATGGTGGTTGCAGCTTGCAGGTTGGCTTTGAACGGTTTCAGGAAACCAGCAGCGGTGAAATAACCAGCTGTGGCCAGGCCGAGGACGGCGGTCATCGAACCAACCATGCCCTCACCTGTGCGGTAAGTGATACCGCTGGCACAACCGCCAGCCAGGACCATACCGATACCAAATACAAAGCTGCCCAGCAGGTTTGCGCCCCACCAGAACGGTTTGGGGTTGATGGCAATCGCGCCGGCTGCATCCATCAGCGCAAAACCGACCAGTTCTACCAACAGTGCTGCAAATACAGTTTTCAGAAGAACGTTATCCTGGAGCAGGATGGCGTCTCTGAAGGCTGAGTTCATGCAGAATCGACCTCTCTGCAGAATGAAGCCAAATAAAACACCAACAAACAATCCAGTTAATACAGCTTCCATTTCTCTCTCCTTGGTAATTGGTTATAAATCTACTTTAATCCGTGTGCTTCGATTAACATGCGGTGATTGGGACCATCCAACTGCTCAACCTCGATCAGTTTGTGGCCTTGTTTCTTTAGATTGCGCGGAATTCTTTCCACTGAAAGAGGATAGTCCAGCAGAACTTCCAGGACTTCCCCTTTTTCCATTTTTTTCAGGGTGGTCATGGTATTCATGTCAGGATAAGGGCAGATCTTTCCGCAGACATCCAATGTTTTGGTGGGGGTTACTTCGCTCATATAACTTTCTCTCCTTTATAGTGGATAATGGATATAATCCCTGAATTAATAACTGAAGCTCATCTTGGCGCCTTCTGCTTCAAAGAGGAAGGTGGATGCCATCATGACTTCCACACCTTCGATCAGATCTTCCTCTTTCATATCCCAGATCGGCAGACCGAGTTCACATAAGATCACCCGGCCGTCCAGGACCTGGATGGCATCAAAGAGATCCACAGGATCCGGCTGGCCTTTGAGGTTCTGGTACTTTTCTAGGGCGCCTTTTTTGAGGATTTTTGCGCCGCCAGGCTGGATGAATAACAGGACTTCATCACCGGTAGCGGCCACTGCTGCGCTCATCACCAGTGCAGCCATGACACTTTGTTCGTCATCATTATTCAGTACAACTACTATCTTCTCAGTCTGAAATTCTTCATTCATCCTTGATTCCTTTTATAAGATCGCCTTTTTATGAGGGTATTTAAATGACCGGAGCAGGGGCGTGGGCAATCGCTTTATTATGTTCCTCCGCTTTTTCTTTTACAGCCTGGAAATATACCGCAAAGGGCCGGTATAACAGGTGAGCCCATTTTCCCATCGGACCGATGCAGATATATAACATCATCATGACTACCAGGTGCCCTACATAGGTGTAGTAGGTTAAGATCGGTAATCCGGAAACCCTGAAAGCGCTGATCATCAATCCTGATATAGCGAGCAAAATGAGCAGGATCGGGAACAGCCAGTCGCTGATTTGGGAATATCGGTGCATCTGATGTTTTTTTGTAATGCGGCCGATCAAAGCATCTCCGGAGCCATAAATAATGGCCAAAGCTGCAACATAACCGATCAGACGTTGAGGATGGTAAATTGGGTAAAGTTCATCTGTTTGGAACCAGGACAGAAAGAGCACAATCAATACAAACATGGTTCCATAACCGAACACCAGGATTAAGTGATTTATCCAGCGCTTGTTGTCTTCACATTCACCAAACCGTTTTTGCGTGAGCATGTGTAGGACCAGCTGCCAGGCCTCAGTGATGAAGATTGACAGCGGCGGCGGATTTTGAGCACCCCGCGGGAATGTAAATCGGTACATCCTGAACAGATTGGATAACAGGAAAAAGCCCAGCAATGCGGCCAGGATCAGGTCTGCTGTATGCATCATGTGCACGTCAGCAAAAGTGTTAAGTTCTACCTGGTTCGTTACCAGGGGACCATGCAGCCCCAAAGCCAGGAGAATTACGATCAAAGCCCCGATTATCAAAGCCCCGATGGACCAGGCTGTTGAGGTATACAGCTTCTTTGATAATCCAGTCCAGTCGTATTGGGCTGTTAGCCATCGGCGCATAGTCATCTGGGCTTCTGCCGGATCCGCCTGACGGGGACAGGTTATTGTACACTCCCCGCAGTAATAACATAACCAAGGATCAATGCTTTCCAGGAGTTTGTCTTTCATACCCAGTTGAAGCATCCGGATGTTATTTCGAGGGAAAGGTGTGCTGCTATTTGATAAAGGACAGACCGCTGTGCAGTTTCCACAATTGAAACAGTCTTCGACGTGGATTTCACCGTATTTTTTGATTTCCTGTAATAAACTGGGGTCTACTCGAGTACTCATTTTTTCTTCTCCTCAACCAATTTATACAGAACGTCGACATAGTCTTTCATTCCATCTTCTGCAACGAGATCATATAGTTTCATCGCCGATACGTGCCACAGAACTTCATGGGTGGGTAGATCGATGATGGCGGCGATCTCCGGAACTGTTTTTGATCCTTCTGCCAATTCCTTCCGAATATCTTTCCGGATGGCATTCTGTTTTTTTACTAAGGCCTGAGTTTGTCCCACGGTTTCGCTGTGTTCTTCGCGTAAACGTTTTAAGACCTGCGTTTTTTCCTTCTGGGATAATTCGCTATAGCTCATATTTCAACCTCCATCGTTATGGCATCTACCATGGCTTCATAATGTGCTACTTCCCAGCCCTGGACATCAATCGCATGATGGGGACAGGCACTGACACAATTCCCACAGCCTGAACAGTTGGCGGGAGTGACCACAGCCCTTTGAACTTCCTTGCCTTCCACTGTCATCGTTTCAAGAACGATAGCATCTTCATATTCACAAACTTCGATACAGGCACCGGTTCCCTCGCATTTATCCAGATCAACATTAGCAACGTAGGGGTCCAATTCCACCTGACCCGCAGCTAAGAGGACTGCAACTTTGGCTGCGGCTGCTGAAGCAGCATTACAGCTTTCCTGGATATTCATTGGGCTTTGGGCCGTGCCAGCGAGAACAATCCCAGGAACGGGTGTCTCAACAGGCCGCAGTTTGGGATGGACTTCCAGCAGGAACCGGTCGTCCCCTTTCGGGATCTTCATCATGTCCACCAGATCATCCACTGGTCTGGGAACCATCCCCACAGCCAGAATCACCAAATCCACCGGAACTTCAATCTCCAATCCGTTTGTAAGATAATCTTTTCCTTTCACCAGTACAGGATGTGTATCGCCTTCGGGGGCTGCAGCTACTTCAGGACGTTGGTCACCGTGGAAGCGTAAGAAACGCACCATGTTCTTGGATGCCTCGGTATAATAGCTTTCATGCTCGAGCCCGTAGGTGCGGATATCCTCATAGAAGTCATAAACATTGATGTTGGGATATTCATCGAGAAGCTCATTTACCTGATGAAGTGTGGCTGTACAGCAGACTCGAGAACAATAGTTGTTCAGGATGCCATCAGGCTGGGGTTCGTGAACTCCGGCAAGGTGCCGGCTGCCTACACAATGGATCGCTGCGATGTTTCGAACTGAGCGGCCGTTCCAGGTTAATTTCCCAGATTTTCCATTCCTTATACCCATATATCGGATAAATTGCGGTAGTGTAACAACTTCCGGAAGTTCTCCATACCCATAATCTCCCTTGGGGGGTTCATAGGGTTGAAAGCCGGTTGCGATGACAATGGCTCCGATCCGAAGATCAAAGGTCTTCTTCTTGTTTTCGAAAATAACTTTCTGGCCATCAATCTCAATTGGTTTTCCATCGTAATGTTCCCAATCGACTGCAGGTGTTGAGGGGAAACATCCTTCATAAGCCCGGTAAACAACTTTGCGTTTTGTCAGGCCGTAGTTGAAGTCATCTGGAACCTCTTGAGTACAGGCAGCCAGGGCAGCTTCTGCATTGTCTCCGCTTACACCGCGGGATTGGGAACGGATTTGGACGTCATAGTTCCCGATATACCCGCGGATATTCACCAACTCAGACAAAGTGTGAATTGTAATCAGAGGATGAGTTCTTACCTCGTTTATCAAGGAGTGCAGGTCTTCACGGGCGTTATTCCCGGTTGGAAAAACAGTTTCAAGTTGAGCCATTCTCCCGCCCAGAAAAGGAGTTTTCTCGATCAGTGTGACGTTGATTCCGCGTCCCGCGATATCATATGCAGCGCGTAAACCAGCCACACCACCTCCGATAACCAGTGCGTGCCGCTCAGCTTTTAACTTAATCATATCCAGGGGTTTTAACAGGTTGGCTTTTGCAATCCCGGCATACATCAACCGGATAGCCTTTTCTGTGGCGCCACCAGGATTGTTGCTGTGGACCCAGCTGTCCTGTTCGCGGAGACCGACATGATGAAAGAAGTATGGATTTAAGCCGCCCCGGGCGACTGTACCCCGAAATGTGTGTTCATGCAGGGAAGGAGCACAAGCACCGATGACAACCCGGTTTAATCCAAGCTCTTTGATATCATTTTCAACAATGGATTGTCCGGCATCCGAACACATGGACATATCCGTCCGCGCAATTGTTACATTTGGATGTTCTCGCATCTTTTCAGCGACTTTTTCCACATCTACAACATCACTGATGTTACCACCGCAATAACACACATAGACACCTATTTTAGTTTCTTCAGGTTTGGGATTTGTTTTTTCTGTCATAGATTTGCTCCTTATTTACCGTTCCGAACGGATTCTAGATAGGAAGCAGCTGAACTTGCAGCCGCACTCGCGGAATTGATGCTGTCAACGATATCCATTGGTCCGGTCGATGCGCCTGTAGCAAATATTCCCGGTTGGTTTGTTTTGGTAGATGACAGATTAGGTGTTGGGGATTTTACAAAACTAAATTCGTCAACATTGACTCCATAGACCTGGGAGGGGTTATATTTCGGGCTCATTCCCACAGAAAGAACAATCATGTCGTGAGTGCGTTCAATAATCTGGGAATTTTCATCGATAAGTTCCACGCGAACAACAGGATTTTGGTTCTCATCTTCGGAGATCTTGGCTACTTTCCCTTTCACAAATTCAATACCCATTGCTTGAGCGTTTTGATAAAATTGTTCATAACCTTTGCCAAATGTTCGAATATCCATATAGTAGATCGTGATATCCGCCATGGGAAGGGATCCGGCGATCAGCATGGCTTGTTTAATAGCGTACATGCAGCAAATCCGGGAACAATAGGGAACGCCCAGGGTTTCATCCCGGGACCCAGCGCATTGAATATAGGCGATGGATTCAGGTTCTTTTCCATCACCGGGACGAATTACACGGGCGTACGGACCTGTGGGTGCCAAGAGACGTTCCATGATTAATCCATCAATCACGTTGTGCAGTTTCCCGTTGCCGTATTCTTTTTTCGCGTTTATTGGTGTCGTTTCAAACCCGGTTGCGATGATCAAAGTATCAACTTCAATTTCAACTTCCTTTTCAGTCTGCAAAAAGTCAATTGAATCCACCGGACAAGCCCTTGCGCATTTTCCACATAAAATGCAGTTATCCATATCCAGGACCGCAATTTGTGGAACGGCAGTTGAGAAAGGTACGCGAACGGCACGAATAGCGCCGATATTTAAATCAAAGGGGTTGGGTATGTCTACAGGACAAGCGTATTCACATAGCCGGCATCCGGTGCAGGTTTCTTCAACAACGAAACGAGGTTTTTTTAGTACGTTGGCGATAAAACCGCTGCCGTTTTTTTGTATGGATTGAATTTCTGAGTAGGACAGGATTCGGATATTTTTATTGTTGGCTACCGCCGACATTTTAGGAGTAGTGATACAGCTTGCGCAATCCAGGGTAGGGAACACTTTGCTCAACATGATCATCTTCCCGCCAATGCTGGGTTCTTTTTCTACCAAGATGACTTGGTATCCCTGATCGGCCAGATCCAATGCTGATTGCATCCCTGCAATCCCTCCCCCTACAACTAACGCATCTGCTTTGAGCTTATTTTCGTCCATCATTTATCCTTCCCTTGGTCTGCGAGTTCGTCCTGGACAAATCCAATTTCATTTAACGTTTCATTCATCTCGTTGACTTGTTTCAGGAAAGGTTTTTTGCAGACTGTACAGATAGCCGCTAATTTAAGCCGTTTAATATTAATTCCAAGTTCCCCCATTCTTTTATAGGTTTGATCCACCATCACTGCAGTTCGCTCAGGGCCTCCTTTAAACGGGCTGTCTGTGCCACTGTACATGACAATGATACCGTCAATACCTTTTTCAAAAGCCTTGATATAAAATTCCGTTGAGAACATGCTCGGACAGCGAACGGGAAGAATACTGGTGTTGGTGGAGTAGTTTAAGTGCTGCTGCCCGACATAATCAGCGCCAGCATATCCTCCAGACAGAGTTGCTAATATTAATATTTTGGGTTCTTTAGTTGTTGTAGTTTCGTTCATACGCCTTTTCCTAGATAGAATGCGCACCCATTAACATAGAGTTACGGCTTAGAGATGGTGACTCTAAGCCGTAGGCTATTTAACCTTCCTGTAAAAGAATCATTTTTGTCTGCGGATAAAAAGACGATCATATCCATCTGCTGCAAGGTCGCCTAAATATTCGTGTCCAACTTTGGCACACCAGCGGGGCATATCGCTTTTGGTGTTTTCTTCCCCGGACCAAAGCTCCAGGATTTCACCGACATTTACTTTGCCAATGCTCTTTTTCGCTTCCAGCAGTGGTCCAGGGCAGGCCATCGCCCGGGCGTCAACTGTTTCTGAAGCTTCTATTTTTTCTAACTCTTCTGGGGACATTTCTTTCTCCTTGTTCTTCTAATAAAAAATTAATTAACGGTGTTTTGAAAATATTGGACAGGTCTGGCTGAATTTTGTATCAGTAATCCTGTAGTAAATTTCCCTTCCATCTCTGCGAGATTGCAAAATACCTCTGTTTTTCATCAGCCGTAAATGTTGGGATGTGTTTTGCAAGGAACTCTTTATCTCCTCTGAGATTTCACTTACTGTTAACTCCCGATTCCCAAGGATCCATACGATCTGGACTCTATAAGCATTTCCTAAAATAGAGCAAAATTCAGCCTGTTCCTGGGTTTTAGAAATCTCAAATGGGTTCATAATTTATTCTCAATCAATCAAATGATTGTTTAATTACATGACAATGGATAGTATAGGATTGAGGTCCTTTTTGAATAAGTGCAATTTATCACAAGGGGTATCAGGTCTATTGATAAGAGGTCATAGACGAAACCTATAGTCAAAATCTGACTGGATCATTCAGCGGGAGAGATGCTCCGAGGATCGGTCATGATTTATCCTTTTTTGAGTGGATGATTCGGTCTATCCGACTGGTGAATACCAAATACTCCCTGCTGGCAATTTGGTTTACAACTTGTTAGAATACAGATAGACAGCTGGAGGAGAAATTTATGAGTAAAGAATTCTTTCGTGGGAAAACTGTCCTGATCACTGGCTCCGGCCGGGGGATAGGCCGGGCGATTGCATTGCATTTTGCTTCCCTTGGCGCTGATATTGTAGTGAATTATTTCAGGAACCGGGAACCTGCAGAAGAAACAGCTCAAAAGATATCAGAATTTGGTGTCCGGGCAGAGATAATCAAAGCCAATGTGGGGGATATGGATGATCTTGAAAGACTAGTTGCTGAGACAGGGCGTATATTTGGCGGCCTGGATATTCTGATCAGTAATGCGGGTTCAGGATATAACCGGCCCATCCTTGAGCAGCGTCCCAAAGGTTGGGATTGGACCATGGATATCAATGCCAAAGCTTACCTGTTCCTGGCCCAGAAATCTGTTCCTCTCATGGAAAAACGCGGCGGCGGCTCGATTGTCAGCATTTCCTCACCGGGGTCCTTCCGGGTCCTACCGGAATATGCTGTTGTGGGCGCTAGCAAAGCCGCTATTGAGGCGTTGACCCGCTACATGGCAGTGGAATTTGGGGCAAAGAACATATCTGTGAATGCAGTCTCTCCAGGTATTGTTGCCACTGAGGCTTTACAGCATTTTAATACTATGCAGGATGAAGATCTGCTGGATGAGATCGCTGAACAAACACCAGCAGGGCGGATTGTCACACCGGAAGATGTGGCAGCTATTGTAGTTTTCCTGTGTTCCCCAGGTGCTTCCATGATCCGGGGGCAAACCATCATCGCTGATGGCGGTTTTACTCTCCCGGCAAGCGGTTTGCAGCGGCCGACCTGAATAAATTAAATTCCATAACAATCAAAGAGAGTAGGGATTTTGAAGAATCCCTAACAAAGAATTAGGCCTTGAAATTATAAGAATACCTTTGTGATTCATAAGACAATCATGTCCTTGATATATATTCGAATTATGTTATACTCCACTTTCAAGTGATAATTTTCCTTTTATCACATTCCCAAAATTAAATTTAATATCTTTTTCCTCTTGTTTACTAGATTATTGGTACCTTTGAATCGTATATAAAATAACCGGGTATAACCCTATCAGATGAAAGGGAAATCCCGATCGTACGAGCAGCAGGCAGGTAGAACTTTTTCGGTTAGCCGTTTTTTTTTACAGCAGTAGATGACCAGAACTTTCTATTATTACGACTTGTACAGGAATTTTTCTTCATTAAAAGGAAGGAGGTGAGGCGGAGACCATACGTTTACCCTGTCTATACTATTTAGTGTTAATGAAATTTCCCTAAGGAGGAAAACAGTATGTCTAAGAGATATTATCTATTTAGCCTCGTTATCGCCGTCAGCCTGATCTTGGCTGCCTGTGGTGGCGCAGCGAAAGCCCCAGATGTTTGTGCCGAAAATCCCGATGAGACAGTCTGTGCTGTTATCGAAGAAGGCAGCACCATTAAAATTGGTTATGCTGGACCGATGGCTGGTGACTACTCAGCCTTTGGCATCGATATCTCCAATGCCGGTCTGCTGGCAGTCGATGATGCTGGTGAATTCAACGGTTTTACCTTTGAGTTGCTGATTGAAGATACTCAGGGAAGTGGCGAAGGTGGAGCCTCCGTGGCCAACCTTTACGTATCTGATCCTGATGTTGTGGCAATTGCCGGCCACACTTTCTCTGGCTCCACAGCAGCTGCAATCCCCATCTATAATGCTGCCCGATTACCAATGCTTTCTCCTTCTGCAACCAAAGCTGACCTGACGGATGGCCCCCAGAATGTCTTCAACCGCATCCCCTTCACCGATGACCTGCAGGGTCAGTTCGCCGCAGAGTACCTCTACAATGTTCTCGGTGTGACCAAATTGGCTGTGATGCACGATGGTGATGCATATGGAAAGGGTGTTGCTGAGAGAGTTCAGGAAGTGTATATGAGTCTTGGCGGTGAAGTTGTTGCCGTTGAGGCAGTCACCCCCGGTGAGACCGACTACAGCGCTGTGCTGACTGATATCGGCGCCTCAGATCCTGAGGCCATTTATTTTGGTGGATATTATCCTGAATGTGCAGTGATTGCCCAGGGCATGCCCGTTGCCGGTATGGAGGACGTCCTCCTCTTCAGTGATGACGGCAGTTATGGTGAGGCATTTATCGAATTAGCTGGTCCTCATGCAGAAGGTGTTTATGCCGCAACTGGCGCACCGCTCGATAGTGCTGCCAAAGCTGAATTTGATGCCTATTTTGAGAGTATCTATGGTGATCCTCCTGGCGCAATCTCAACCTTCACATGGCACGGTTATGACATTGTTGATGCACTGATCCAGACCATTAAATCTGTTGCCATCCTCGGCGATGACGGAAATCTATATATTCCTCGAGAAGCCCTGGTTGAAGCAGTGAATGGCTTGTCAGGTTATGAAGGTTTGACAGGTGTGCTGACCTGCAACGGCGGCGAATGCAACGCATCCGGCCCGTCCTTCCAGGTAGTACAAGATGGCGCCTGGGTTATTCCCTAGCTAATAAATCTGTTTTAGAACCATGTTACAAAATCGCGAGGCAAGCTAGATCAGCTTGCCTCGCAAATCCCTGTATAAGAAAGGATATATCAAAGAATAAAGAAGGTTTTTATGAGTGAAACAAAACCCAAAAAAACAACTGGACGAGTTAATTCGTTCAAGATTATCCAAGCAATTATTTCTGTGTTATTTCTTGCTTTTCTGTCATGGCGGCTTTATAACGTGATAAGTTCTGGTGTATATGGGCCTGATACCTGGGTGAGGTTTGCCATTAGTGGATTGATCATAGGCAGTGTTTATGCTGTGATAGCGATTGGTTACACCCTTGTTTATGGCATCCTGTTCATGATCAATTTTGCACATGGTGAGCTCATGATGATTGGAGCGTTTTCAGGGTATTTTGTCTTTGAGGCTCTGAAATCCATCCCTGTAGCCGCTACCGGAATGAGCTTTCTGGATTCTTATCAGATCATCTCTGTTGTGCTTGCATTCATCGTAGGCATGTTTATGGCCGCTTTGAGTGGATATTTCCTGGAGAAGATCGCATATCGACCTCTGCGGGGAGCGCCTCGCTTGATCCCTTTGATCAGTGCCATTGGTGCCTCTATATTCCTCCAGAACGCTGCCCAGGTGACATTTGGACCTCAGCGGCGCACTTACACTAATCCGGATGCCCTCTTGCGCAGTCAGGGGTGGAGGATACCCATCGGCGGAGAAGAAGTCATCCTTACTTATACAGGTGTTTTGACTTTTGTGCTTTCAATTCTGCTCTTGATTGGCCTCTACACGCTGGTGATGCGAACAAGGTACGGTCGATCTATGCGGGCAGTTGCTGAGAATAAGCAAACTGCAGCTCTGATGGGCATTAACGTTGACAGGATCATCAGCAATACCTTTATCATCAGCGGCGCCCTTGGTGGTGCGGCTGGTGTGATGTGGGGAATCCACAACGGGATCATCTACCACTTTGTTGGTTTTATTCCAGGAATAAAGGCTTTTACTGCTGCGGTGCTGGGAGGAATCGGGAATATTCCTGGTGCAATGGTCGGCGGTCTTTTGCTAGGTATAGTTGAATCTCTAGGACCCGCAGCCCTGGGAATAGATTTTCAGCTCAAGGATGTGATTGCATTTTCCATCCTGGTCCTGATCTTGATATTCCGACCCTCAGGTATTGTGGGTGAAGTTTTAACTGAGGAGAAAGTCTGATGAAGGATCTAATTAAACAAGGTTTGCGGTTAGGTTCAATTTTTGGGGTAGTGATCATCTTTTTGATCTTATTTGGTCTAACATCAACCTTATCTGATATCTTGGGAGAATTTGTAAATCTCGAATCTAGAACCCGCACAGGGAATCCTGGCGGCTTGATAATCTTATTTGCGATATTGAGCTTGTGGGCAGGATCCATGGCAACAGCATCTGATAGGTCCAACTGGAAACCAGCCTTGGTTTCTGGAGTGTCAGTGAGTTTGATCATTGCTCTACTCATTTCCGGGTTTATCCTTCTGGTGGGTTTCTTGGACAGTTTAGATGTGGCAATGAGGGATTATCTCGCCCAACTAGATCACCTGTCCATCCAATTTTTACTCTACGGAAGGGATCTCACTACAGGTGTTTTATTAACCTTTGGAATATTCTTCTTATTTGGAATCCTGGGAGCGTTATTGACCTATTGGTATGAAGCTAAACAGGCTGGAGAAGTCATCCAGAAGCAAGTACTAGTACTGAAAGAGAAGGCGCTGGATTCCAAACTGGCAAAGCAATATAAAGAAAATCCCAGATCGAAATGGATCGGGTATGGCCTTTTAGGACTTGTAGTATTTATTACACCCCAGTTCTTGGGGAAGTATTGGAACTACGCCATGGGAACTGTCGGTATTTATGTCCTGATGGGATTGGGGTTGAATATCGTGGTTGGCCTGGCTGGATTGCTTGACCTGGGGTACGTGGCATTTTTTGCAATAGGCGCATATACAGCTGGTTTATTGACAGCTCCTGCTCCACTGCCCCTTCAAATCGGCTTTTGGCCAGTTCTGATCTTCAGCATTGTTATGGCCGCTTTTGCAGGAATTCTCCTAGGTATACCTGTGCTTCGCATGAGAGGAGATTACCTGGCGATCGTCACCCTCGGTTTCGGAGAGATTATCAGGGTCTTAATACGGAGCGATATGCTGGCCCCTTATGTGGGTGGCCCCCAGGGAATCAGAGATATTGCCGGTCCAAGTTTGTTTGGCATCGCATTTAGCGGAAAAGCATATTTGTATCTGATAATATTTGCCATTCTGTTAATAATTCTATTCACGAATTATCTTCAAAATTCAAAGGTTGGTCGAGCCTGGATGGCAATGCGTGAGGACGAAACCGTTGCCCAGGCCATGGGTATTAACACCCTATATTATAAATTAATGGCTTTCGCCACCGGCGCTGCATTTGCAGGGCTGGGAGGAGCACTATTTGCAGCCAGGAACCAGTATACTGGTCCTGCTGATCATACCTTGATGGTATCGATCAACGTTCTATCCTTGTTGATCGTTGGAGGCATGGGCAGTATACCTGGAGTGATCGTTGGAGCCTTTGTACTTAAAGGGCTGCCTGAAATTCTCAGAGAACTGGATCTTTACCGGTTATTGGTCTTCGGTGGGTTGTTAGTATTTATGATGATCATGCGTCCGGAGGGTATTTGGCCTGCGCCGCGCAGGAGGATGGAACTCCATGAAGGGGAGTTAGATGTTTTGCCACCGGAAGAAAGTTTAGTAGGAAAAGAGGGTTAGCAGATGAGTATTCTAGAAACCCGAAACGTAACCAAGCGATTTGGCGGTTTATCCGCTGTTGATAATGTTACTCTTCAGATTCCAGAGGGATCGATCTATGCCATTATTGGCCCTAACGGAGCTGGAAAAACCACATTATATAATTGTATTACAGGATTTTATCCTGCTGATGAAGGTGATATGTTGTTTAATGGTAAATCTCTAATGGGTTTATCTCCCGATAGAATTACCAGGCTAGGCATATCACGAACATACCAGAATATCCGTCTATTCCCCGCAATGACTGCCCTGGAAAATATCCTGGTGGGCGCTCACCCACAACTAAAATCAAATTTTGTTGATGCATTTCTTCATACTCCCAGACAAAGGGCGGAAGAGAAAAAAGCTCTTGAAGACGCTCAGGATTTGTTGAATTTTGTGGGATTAAAAGGCAAAGGTGATCTATTGGCTCGTGGTTTACCCTACGGTGAACAACGGCGTTTGGAAATGGCCAGGGCACTGGCGAATAAACCCAAGATCATTTTGCTGGATGAGCCAACTGCTGGAATGAATCCCAACGAATCGGTAACCATGATGCGCTTTATTGAAAGTTTGCGAGATGAATTGAAGATCACTATCCTGTTGATCGAACATGACATGAAAGTTGTTATGGGCATCAGTGAATTCATCTATGTATTGGATTTTGGTCAATTAATTGCAAAAGGAACACCGGGAGAAATTCAAAAGAATCCCCAGGTGATTGAATCATATTTAGGACGGGGAGCTGCCTAATTTAATGGCAATGCACTCCAAAGTGGAATGATATTATGGCGATGCTAGAAGTAAATAACATACATACTTATTATGGAAATATCCACGCCCTGAAAGGTGTCTCGATTACCGTTGAAGAAAAGGAAATCGTGACTTTGATCGGAGGAAATGGGGCTGGTAAAACATCCACGCTGCGGACTATCAGTGGGTTACTTAAACCGCGATCAGGTGATATCTATTTCGAAGGTGAAAAGATTTCGGCCACACCAGCGCATGAACTTGTGTACAAAGGAATTACGATGGTCCCGGAGGGGCGGGGGATATTTGCCAGGCTAACTGTTTATGAAAACCTGGACATGGGGGCTTATTCCCAGCCTGATCGGTCCACATTTGATGATGATCTGGACAGGGTGTATCAGCTGTTCCCCAGACTGAAGGAACGGGAAAAACAGGTTTCAGGAACATTATCTGGAGGTGAACAGCAAATGCTTGCTACAGCCCGGGCTTTAATGGCAAACCCCAGGCTGCTGTTAATGGACGAGCCATCCATGGGTTTAGCTCCTATCCTGGTGGAAAGTGTTTTTGAAACTATTGTGGAAATCAATAAAACTGGCACTACTATTTTGCTGGTGGAACAAAATGCAACGGTAGCCCTTTCCGTTGCAAACCGGGGCTACGTGCTTCAAACTGGAGAGATTGTTCTGAAAGACAGCGCAGAAAATCTACGCAAAGACGAAATGGTCCAGAAAGCTTATCTGGGGATCGAATAGGGCAGAGCAAATTTTTACTTAACAATCCTGTGGTGCTAAAATACACTACAGGATTTTTATTTTTAAGGGAGATTAGTTGTTATGCCAAGTGCAGAAATCATAACCATTGGAACCGAATTGTTATTGGGGGAGATCGCCGATACCAATACCCAGGAAATCGCTCTTGCTTTGCGGAAGATTGGTGTAGATGTTTACCGGACAGGTATGATCGGAGACAATCCTGAGCGAATTGCTGGAATGCTGCTTGAAAGCGTTCAGAGGGCAGATATAGTGATCCTAACCGGGGGTCTCGGACCGACTGTTGATGATCCAACCCGCCATGCAATTGCCCAGGCATTTGATCTCGATCTGGAATTCCATCCAGATCTGTGGGATGAGATCGTCCGCCGATTCGAAAAATACGGTATTCAACCACCGGAAAATAACAGGCAGCAGGCTTATTTGCCTTCAGGAGCAGATAGCCTTCCAAACCCCAGGGGAACAGCTCCCGGCATCGGATTGGAGATCCAGGATACCCTTATCTATGCCATGCCAGGTGTGCCAGTAGAGATGGAAGGGATGGTCAATGAACAGGTTGTGCCCCGGATCACCAAACACTTTGGCTTGACCGGTGTGATCCTGATCCGCAATATTCGGGTGGAGGAAATTGGCGAATCCCGTATTGATGCTTTGATTAGCGATTTGGAAGAATTAGCCAATCCCACAGTTGGGTTGGCAGCTGGAAAAGGTTATGTTCTGGTCCGGATAACAGCCAAAGCTGAAAACGAGGAAGTGGCCGAGGCTTTGCTCGAGGATCTTGAAAAAGAGATCCGGAAACGTTTATCGGATTGGACAGATCTGGATCCAGGAAAATTATAGGGGTGTTGGTATAAGGGGATTACCCCCATAATAAGATAGCCGTGAATCCTGCTATCAGGGGAATCAGCAGCCCGATCGTCCAGCGAATAGCTGTAAAACGCCACCCCATGAAAGGAAGTTCAAAGCTGATTGCCAGCAATGATTGGGTTGAGTAACTGGTGATGAGCGAGACTACAGGACCGAGACCGGCTCCAGCCTGAACCAGGATGGCTATGATCGGGAAAACGACATAAGGTCCACCTGGTAGCAGAGTACCGATGAATTCGGCCGAGATGATACCTTGCCACCCTGTCTCAGGACCGATCCAGGCAGTTACTAGTTCTTCGGGGGAAAGTATATTTACAAATCCTGCAATAATAAAGGCCAAAATTATCAACAATCCGTTCTTTTTTGTGGTTGACCAGGCTAACTGAGTTCCTCGTTTGACTGTATCTGCTCCCTTTTTCCAGCTGAATAATAACAGGGTCAGGGTGATAATCCAGAGAACGATCGTAGAAGTTTTCATTCTTTAACATTCTCCCGGATTTTTTGAATATAACCCCCGAAAATCCATTCGACCAGTAAACCGAACAGCGGTGGAATTAAAAAAGTAATCAGATAACGTCGAATGGTGATACTTGATCCGATGAGTGCAAATTCGTAAGGAAGCCTGGATACTGACCAGAGATTCTTAGCGGTTACAAAAGCAATAAGGACTCCTAATCCTGCGCCAGAGGATAAAAGAGCACCAGCGATGGGGTAGTAGACATAAGGTCCACCAGGTATGAGTCCACCTCCGAGGCAGGCCAGCAGTATCCCTTTAATGCCGGAATCCTGTCCAAGCCAACGAGTAATAAATTCCTTTTTTACCAGGGCTTGAATCAGACCGGCTGTTAAAAAGGCGGCTGTAAGCAGGGGGATCTCCCTGACTAAAATAGTGATTCCGCTTTTGATTCCCTCATATGCTAAACGCCATCCCCCTCGTGAATAAGCAATATATGCCAGAATCAAGATCACAACAAGAAGTAGAGAGGATATCCAGTTTTTTTTCAGGAAGGATCGCATGGTTTCTTATCTATCTGTTGGCAAGGTAATAGTGAAGGTAGTGCCGACGTTCACTTCACTGGTTAGGCTTATCTCACCACCATGGTCTGTGATGATCTGTTTTACAACGGACAGTCCCAGCCCCGTAC